>Ga0209690_1000015_pt1 | contig 81143 bp, 85 predicted proteins | sample GraSoiAngelo_150_FD_186164 | JGI IMG/M metagenome (GOLD analysis project Ga0209690, IMG submission 186164) | Grasslands soil microbial communities from the Angelo Coastal Reserve, California, USA - 14_1009_09_40cm (SPAdes) (version 2) | ecosystem: Environmental > Terrestrial > Soil > Grasslands ... | reverse complement strand
TACCCCACTGCATCGCTCGAGTCCCTGCCGGTATTGCGCTTCCGTTGTTTGGTTCTGTCGTTTGCCAGTCCCATCGGAAGACAATCGAAAGCTCCGGCCCCGCCTCCCGTCCAGCTCAACTTCACCCACGCCTAAACCCATACCGTCAGCGAACCGCGCCCCGCTCCGATGCCTAAGTGTTATGTAACTAGAACGTCCAGCCCGCGGCCACGCGCGCTCTCGGGCGCGGTCGCTGATCTTGTGTCTCGTTAGGCTGACTATGGAGTGTTTAATGAAAATGAAAGAAATTGTTGCGATCGTCATGTTAGACGCCGGATGAATAGGAGGTACTGAGATGCCACGTTTTCCCCACAGCTTCCACGCCGTTACACTAATGACGGTTGCAATCTCCTTCATAGTTTTCAGAGGTGCCCCGGCGGCGCCGCCGCCGGGCAGCGAGGATCTCGTGGGTACATGGCGCCTCGTTTCATATGAGGATTGGGACGCCACCGGAAAGGTGTCGCGGCCCTATGGCGAGCACCCGCGAGGTTACATCGTTTTCGATTCCACGGGACACGTCTCGGTGAACCTGATGAAGATGCCAGCATTGCCGCCCTTGGAATCCAAGGACGAGAATATCGTCACCCCCGCGGAGAAAGAGGCCGCGTTTGACGCTTATGGCGCGTACTTTGGCACCTACAGCGTTGATCGCCTCCACGGCACCTTCGTGACACACGTGGAGGGGAGCCTGAATCCAATGTACACAAACACCGATCAGCCGCGGCCCTTCGTCCTGAAAGGTGATACATTGATTATTGGCGACCAGAAGACCTGGAAGAGGGTCCTCGAGAGAGTGCACTGACGGATGTGTTGTGTTCGGCACGCATGAGGCCTAACCAGACGCTGGAGCGAACCGCTGACCGGCGCGGAAACTTACTCTTGATAACTACAACACTCGAACCCGAAGCGGAGCTCGCTCCCGCCAGCGGTCGCTCAGCTTGTTCTCGTTAGGCCCACGCGTTTGCGATATCTCGTGAAATCGCTTGCCGTCGGCGGGCAGCACAAACTTTCCGGCGTCATGTCCTTGTAAAGTTAGAGAGTCCGTAAACTGGCATGGCGTGTCCGTCTCAGCAGCGGCTTATTGCGAGCGGTTCTGTCGCGTGCGAGGTTTTGCACGATGCTTTATCGCAAATCAGTGCTGGCCGTGCTGCTGGCGCTGATTTTTCTTTCGTTTTTCGGAACGCTCGGACTGAGCGCGTGGATGTTCCCAAGAAATTATGATTGGCGTTACCGCGTCATTTCGAATCTGCTCTCGCCGCGGGATAATCCCAGCCATCACTGGCTGCCGGCTTGCGGAATTGTCTTTGCAGCGGTGTTGATGTTGCCGTTCGCTAGATATTTGCGCCGCAATTTGGAAATCGCCTCGCCGCGCGCGGCGCGCGTAACGAGCGGAGCTCTTGTGGCGGGAATTATTGCATTGATTTGCGCGTGCTTTATTGTGCCGCAGCACGTACACGACGTATTGGGAGTTCGACGACTGCACGAATTCGTGGCCCGCTCCGCAGCGGGATTCATCGCAATCGGCATGCTAGCTGGCTGCTGGGGTGCTTGGAAAGGCTGCGCGCGACGCCTCTTCAAGGCGCCTTTGTTTTGGACCTGGTCTTTAGTGACGCTGTTGCTCTTGGGCGGTATTTTCTTTAGCGAGTCTCTGCTCCTGCTTACGCAACTGAAGCCCTCCTGGGCGATTCCGATCCGCAGCGCCCTACGACACTCCGTATTCTGGCATCTGGGTTTTTGGGAATGGACGGGCGCTGCGGCAGTGTTCGTATTTCTCTGCGCGACGGTGTTTTTAACGCCGCGACCCACATTGTGTGATGTCGATCTCGCGCAGGATGATGGCGCAAGCTCGGCAAGCATATGAATTTTGGGGAAGCACGGTCGGTACCCCCCCAATGGGATCAGAGGAAAAATGTTCGTCTTAAATGCGAACGTCCGTATCCTGTTCTCGTGGCCCGGTCAAGTTAGGCGTTGGGAGAGAAAAATAAAGAAATGGAGGGATCATGGCCAAGCCCAAGCAGACAGACGCACACACGAAGCTTACCCCTGCTCAGGAAACTTTACACCAGCTCTGGGAAGAGCATGTGCAGCATGAATTCTCCACTCGCAATACCGAGGACACGCTCGCCACGATGGTCGAAGACGCCTACGTAAATCACATACCAGTGCTGACCGGCGGTGTCGGACGGGATCAACTGCGGGAGTTCTATTCAAAGCGGTTCATTCCGCAGATGCCACCGGACACTGAAATGACGCCCGTCTCGCGAACGATTGGCGAAGACCAATTAGTGGACGAAATGGTGTTCAAATTTACTCACAGCATCCGGATGGATTGGATGTTGCCAGGTGTCGCGCCCACGGGAAAGCGGGTCGAGGTTCCCCTAGTGGCTATCGTTCGATTTAGAGAGGGCAAATTGGCTCACGAGCACATTTACTGGGATCAGGCATCGGTGCTGGTCCAGATCGGATTGATCGATGCAGCTAAGCTGCCCGTAGCGGGTGTTGAGAGCGCACGTAAGGTTCTTGATTCCTCTTTGCCAGCGAATACGCTGATGAACCGCACTGATCTAAACCAGTAGTCATTTCATCGCCCATGAACCGTTAAACCCCGTCACCCATCAACCTATGCCAGCACAAACAACCCAACCTTCTCTCTATGAGCGACTCGGCGGAATTTACAGCATCGCGACCGTGGTCGATGACCTTATCGACCGCGTCATGAACGATCCCCGTCTAAACGCCAACCCAGCCGTGAATGAAGCGCATCACAAGGTTCCGCCCGCAGGCTTCAAGTATCTGGTTACCGAAATGGTCGGCTGGGCTGCGGGCGGCCCGCAAAAATATACGGGACGCCCGATGCGTGAGTCTCACGAGCACCTGAACATTACGCCTAAAGAATGGGAGGCGTTCATGGATGACTTGCAGCAGGCGCTCGACAAGTTCAAGGTCCCCGCTGCCGAGCAGGCGGAGTTGAAGGCAATCGTTAACAGTACCTACGGCGACATCGTAATTGGCAAATCGTAATCGGATTGACTGCTACTCATATCAAAGAAGGAAATCTAAGACATGAGCATCATCGGAAAGGTGGACAGCCTTTGGCGTTACCCCGTCAAGAGCATGCGTGGCCAGGAGTTGGATGAAGCTTTTGCAGGTTTCTCCGGAGTTTATGGCGATCGCTTTTTCGCCTTCAAAAGTTCGGCGAGCCCTAAGGGATTCCCCTATCTGACAGCCCGCGAGCAGCGAAGACTTTTGCAATACCGTCCGCACTTCCGCAATCCCGACAAAGCGGCGCGGCCCATCAACTTGACCGAAGCGGAAAAAATGGGCGCGAATCCACTCTCGGCAGATCCGGCAGAGTTAATTGTCGATGTTGAGACTCCGGATGGAAAGACGCTCGCGATTGATGATCCTGCTCTGATGGACATGGTTCGGGCCGACCTTGACGAAAAGCATCAGCTCACATTGATGCGATCGGAGCGCGCCCTGACCGATTGCCGTCCTGTATCGATCTTTAGTTTACAATCGGCGCGGCAACTAGGCGAAGAGACTGGCATGCAGTTGGACAAGCGCCGTTTCCGAGCAAACGTTTATGTCGATTTAACATCCGCCCAAGGCTTCGCCGAGAATGAATTTGTCGGGCGATCGCTGCGCATCGGACCGAAAGTGATGGTCACGATTCTGGAACGCGATCCGCGCTGCGTGATGATCACACTCGATCCCGATACCGGAGAGAAAACACCAGCGATACTGAAGAAGGTAGCGCAAGCTCACGAAGGTATGGCTGGTGTTTACGGTGCAGTGATGGTGGAGGGAATGCTGCACAAAGGCGATTCGATCGAAGTGGTAGACTAGCGCACACCCGGCACGTTACGAACAGGTAAAGTGTTCGCTGAGCTTTTGATTCGTTAAGCGAAAATCGCATTTTGCGTCGCGCGTTTCTTTGCGCGAAAGACTGGGACAATGGCAAATGGCGAAACGATCGAATCCTACGTGCCAGCGCGGCTGGATCGGATGCCATGGAGTCGATGGCACTGGCTGATCGTGGTTTCGCTCGGCGCGACCTGGATTCTCGATGGTCTGGAGGTGACACTGGCCGGAGCATTGGGCGGGATTTTAACGCTCCACGAAACACTCGGATTAACGCCGGCCCGAGTCGGCGCGAGCGCGACTTGCTATCTCGCAGGCGCGGTGGTGGGCGCGCTGCTTTTCGGTTATGGGACCGACCGGTTTGGACGCAAGAAATTGTTTTTCATTACTGTGGCGGTTTATCTCGTCGGAACAGCGCTGTCCGCTTTTTCTTGGAACTTCTGGAGTTACGCATTCTTTCGCGCGGTGACCGGAGCGGGCATTGGCGGTGAATACGCAGCGATCAATTCCGCGATTGACGAATTGATTCCGGCGCGGGTGCGCGGCCGAGTTGATTTGATTATCAATGGCTCATACTGGGTTGGCGCCGCCATGGGCGCAGCCGCCACGCTTGTACTGCTTGATCCGCGCAGGGTGCCAGTCTGGCTGGGATGGCGATGCGCTTTTGGAATCGGCGCGACGCTGGGCCTCATTGTGATTTTCTTTCGCCGCTGGATTCCGGAGAGTCCGCGCTGGTTGATGATTCATGGTCGCAACCCCGAGGCGGAAGAGATCGTCGGAGAAGTCGAGCAAAAAATCCTGGGGTCACATGCGACCGCGGTCGCCGCCCGCGGCTATAGCGACGCGTGGCCCACACGCATTCGTACACGTACACACACGCCGTGGCAGGAAATTTGGGACGCGATCGTACACGAACATCGCCGGCGTTCGTTCCTCGGTTTTGTGCTGATGCTGACACAGGCTTTCTTCTATAACGCGATCTTCTTCACTTACGCGCTGGTTCTGATGCGATTTTACAAGGTGCCCGAGCAAAATGTGGGCGGCTATCTCTTGCCCTTCGCGCTGGGAAATGTGCTCGGCCCGGTGTTGCTCGGGCATTTGTTTGACACAATTGGCCGGAAAAAAATGATCGCTGTCACCTATGGTCTGGCTGGCATTCTCCTCGCGCTGACCGGCTGGCTTTTTCAGGCAGGGCTGCTGACCGCACAAACGCAGACACTGGCTTGGACGATTATTTTTTTCGTCGCCTCGGCAGCTGCGAGCTCGGCTTACCTGACTGTGAGCGAAATTTTTCCGTTGGAAATCCGCGCACTGGCGATAGCAATTTTCTACGCGATTGGAACGCTGGTAGGGGGAGTCGGCGCGCCGGTGCTGTTCGGATGGATCATCGGTACGGGATCGAGCACGGCATTATTCACGGGATATCTGCTCGCGGCTGTACTCATGGTTTTTGGCGCATTGGTTGAGGCATGGATCGGCGTTGCGGCCGAGCGTCGATCGCTCGAGCACGTAGCCGCGCCGCTCTCGAGCAAAGGATTGTGATCGAGAATCATGAATCGTTAAATCGAGAATCGTGGCTAGTTGCATCGTTAATTCGACCCCGATTCACGAATCTGGAAGCGAGGTTCACTTAGCTGGCACACTAAGCTCGCGCGTGTGTATTGGGCCGGCAGGGGTCAGCTTGCTCGAGTAAAGATGAAATGTGTCGACGCGGATCATTCCGGCATCAAGATCCTCATTCGCTTTTAGAAAATTTCGCAGCGATTGCGGCGCGACATCGCGGCAACGCGCAATGGTAATGTGCGGATGCCATGGGCGAAGCTCTGGCTCGATGCCTACGGCAAGGGCAGCCTCTTGCACGCGCTTGTGGACTTGGAACAGATGCGGATGCGCTTTGCCGACACCGATCCAAATAATCTTCGGTGGGCCTTTTCGCGGAAATGCGCCGATGCCAGTGATCGGTAGAAAAAACGCGCCAAATTCAATGGCGTCAAGTTTTTCGCAGAGCGCAAGATCGACTGCTTCTGAAACGTCGCCGAAGAAACCGAGCGTCAGATGCATTTGGCCGGCTTCGGTCCAACGCACACCGCGAATCTTTGGCTCAAGATCTGCAAGAAATTGGCGCGTTGATTCTGGCAAGTCGATAGCGACGAAAAGGCGTTTGGTCACAGGATGGGCGCCCCTATTTTAACGCCGGCTTATCGTCTGTTCGTGACAGGCTCTTCGTTGTTTCTCTTTGTTGCGCGATCGGCCAGACGCGTCAGCCATTTCGGGGTCAATCGGCAGAGCTGCGAGCCGGCCCGTGATTGATTGCCTTCCTCGTCGCCGGCTCCGGGAAGAAATCGATTGACCAACTTCATCAAATAACCGGTAAGATTCGGAAAGAGCACATTTCCAACGATTGCCGCGCGCGCGGCGAACGTAAGCGTAAGCGATGGCTGACCACGGCGGCAGGCGGCGAGAATCTTACGCGCCGCGCGCTCCGCGTTCATGGAGATCAACGGCGCTCCGGCTGAAGCGGCGAACCAGGCGAACTCAACATCGCGTTTGCCTTTGAATCTTGCATTTATATGGGAGCCGGTGCGCATCATCCCCGGCGCAACGGTTGTCACATAAATATTGTCGCGCGCGAGTTCGGCGCGAAGCGCATCAGAAAACCCAGTGAGCGCAAATTTGCTTGCGCTGTACGGCGCGAGGTGCGGCACCGCCATTTTGCCGCCGATGGAAGAAATATTGACGATTCGTCCCCCACCCCACATGCGCATTTCGGGAAGAATCTGCGAAACCAATTCGAAGGGAGCCCAAAAATGCAATTGCATGGCGCGTTCGAAATCTTCACGGGTCATATGCTCATGCGGGCCGACCTCGATAATGCCGGCGTTATTGATTAAGATGTCGATCTTGCCCAGGCGATCGATAACTTGCCGGGCTGCTGATGGAATCTGCGCAGCGTCCAGCAGGTCGCATTGAACCGTAAGCACTTCGCCGCCGCGGCGGACGAGATCAGCTTTTGCACGTGAGAGTTCGTCAGCGTCGCGAGCAATCAGCGCAACCTTGCCGCCGTCTGCGCAAATTTGCCGCGCAAGCACGAGTCCAAGTCCGCGTGATCCACCTGTGATGAGAACGACTTTGTCCCGTAAGGAAAAGCGGTGTGTTCGGATCACGCGCGCAATCGCCCATGCAACAAAGAGGAGGGCGCCTGCGAGCAGCAAAACGCGAGCATTCATTTCAGTAAATTAAGGTCTAGCACGGGAGGCCTCCCGGCAAGCTGCGGCGGAGGACAAACCGCAGCCTTTGCTCCCTAATCAACCGTGTTTGCGATGGAAACGGGCGACTTCACGCGCTGTCTCGCGATCGATCGCCCGCTTTTTCAAGTCTGCGCGTTTGTCGCGCGCCAATTTGCCCTGGCCGACCCCAAGCTCGGCCTTTAGCTTTCCGTTCTTCCAGTAAAGCTTCAAGACAACAAGTGCTCGGCCCTTTACCTGCGTCTCGCCGTAAAGTTTGTCGATCTCTTGTCGATGCAACAGCAATTTACGAACGCGTTTTGCGGGTAAAATTTCGTGACTGGCTTTCTCATAAGGCTGAATGTGGGCGTTGTAGAGAAAGGCTTCCCTGTTTTCGACGCGCGCGAATGCATCGTTGATGTTTGCCTTACCCGCGCGAACGGATTTGACCTCGCTACCTTTGAGCTCGATGCCAGCTTCATAGCGCTCGAGTACATGATAATCGCGGAGCGCCTTGCGATTGATAATCGACTCAGCCGCCATATTGCAGACAGGCTGGAACCCCGCTCAATAAGCTAAGCGCCGTCCGATGAGCCTTCGAGCGACTCGTAAGTCAATTTGCCCGCGATGATTTCCTTGAGCGCAATGTCGGTCAGCGACATTCGCAGCGTCGTTTCCACCATTGGCCGATGTCCCAAACCGAGCTGACGCACGCGCTTGGAGACAACGTTGATCAGAAGTTGCGTATTCGGGATCACCTGGGCTGCTTCCTGGAGAAGTTGAGTCGTCATATGGCGCAAGGAACCAACGGGGTGGGATGCTTCTGTTGGGAATTGAAGAATGATCGGCGCGCTGCCTGCGAGCGGAAATGGAGTAAGTTGCGGAGCGAGCATGGTAAAAATGAGTTTTGACTTTCCAAGTGGAGCACGAGCTTGTCAACCCCAAAGCTCTCCACAGGCAAGTCCGTTCTGCTAGAGCGTTTAGTCCCACCCAAAATCACTTTGATGCGCGGCCCGCTACCGTGAGCCTATGTCTCAAACAAATATAGTGGTCTGCGATACGCCGACAGAGGCGATCGTAGAGCGCACAAGCCAAGCTATGCGAAGCTGTTCAGCCGCTCACACGAATGCTGTGATCCGCGTTTAGGATGAAGCAATGTGATCGAGACGCATAAGCGCGCGGGCGATTTCAAAGAGTGGTCAGTTCGCTTTTCTTCTCGCGCCGGGTATCTGCTCACGGTAATATTGAGAAAATTCCGCAGATAGTTTCGTTAGAGCCCAAGCACCATGGACAGTCGATCCGACCCCAAGAAATGGGATGTAAATCGACCGCGCGTATTTTTGGAGAACTTATGCCAGAAGGTCGTGGCGCCTTGAGCAACTGGAGTAAATGCAAGAGGGTTGCCGCCACGCTCTTCATTTTGCTCTTTACGCCTGTGCTCGCGGGTTCGCAATCCACCGGTGCGTCGGTAAAAACGTGGATAGAAATCAAAGCGGCCGATGAAGCAGCGAAGGCGCTCGCGAATCCCAAGGTCACGGCCGAACAGCGTTTGCGTGTGGAGCAAATCTACTATCGACTCGTCCGGGACAATCCGCAGTCTGTCCCAGCGCAAAACGCACTTGCCGCATTTCTCTGGAAAAACGGGAAGGCGGAAGCAGCCGTTGAACATTGGCGCATCGCGCAAGGGCTGGAGCCAGCCAATGCCGAAACGGCGAACTCGTTAGGCGGTGCGTACCTCAGGATGGGTCTTGTCCCCGAAGCGGCGGAGGAGTTTCTTTTGGCGGTTCGCTCCGAAAGGGACAATCCCGATTATCATTTTGACCTCGCGAACGTCGAATTCGTCCTCCGCAGTGATCTGACTGCGGCCTGGAAGATCGATTCCGCGGAATTGTTGCAACGCGCCCTGTTCGAATTTCACGAAGCGAGCCGGCTTGCACCGATGGATCTCGAATACGTGCGCGCTTACGCGGAAACGTTTTATGGGATGCCGAATCCCGATTGGAAAGAGGCGCAAGTCGCCTGGCAGCATTACCTCGAGCTCTCCACGGACCGGAACTTCGCCTACTTGCAGCTCGCGCGGGTCAGCCTGAAGCAGCACAAGAAAGCTGAAGCGTTATCTTTCCTCGATAAAATTTCAGACCCCTCTTATTCCGAGGTAAAGGAAAAGGTGCGCAAGCAAACTGAAGCGCTCTAGACGATTTACGAACGCTCTGAACTTATCTGTATCTTCTCGGAATCCGCTACGCGAAGTTCTACAGCCGCTAACATCATGCGGTAATCCGCGTTTACGATGAAGCGGGCAACGGGATTGGGAGGACGAGCAATCGGGCGCGTTCAAGGGTGTGGTGAGTCATTTTTGCGCCCGAAAACGGCGCGGCTGCTATCAATAGGGGGAGAAGCTTCCCATAGTGGGCTCCGGGGGGAGGTGGAGGTGCGGTCCTGGTTGTGTCGGATTCGCTCGCGCAAGAGACCAGCATTAGAGCGAGGATCAAAAGTGCGGAAGAAAGAATAATCGAGCGAGGAGTTTTCATAGATTTTGGCTAGTGGAAGTTCGCGATTCTCTGTAGAGATGGTTGTCGTGTCAACGCCCGTAACGCATGAAAACATGCCGGCTCGGCCTACCAGCGAAAGGCGATGGGGCCAACTTTGGTCAGTGAAAACGCGTCGACACAGCGCCACGGCTATAGCTCAGTCAATGCGATCGAGTCAATCATCACTACCGATTTTGCTACTTCCTCGGGGCGCGACGATTCTTTCGCCAAGTCACTGACCGCCAAGTTTGGCAGGTTTTTGGTGCGTCGGCCCATTGTATCTTGGTGCCGCCTCCCATTGTAAACTGACTTTCTCAAGACTGCTAAATCCGGTGGTGCTTTTAACTCCGGTGTTGCTGACGATATTGCCGTTATCATCAACATCGATCCATCGACCCGTGCCGCCGATAAGCGTTCCCGTCTCGTTGGGACACCAAACCGAGTGTATGTGTTTCGTAGCCGACGCCACCTGTGCGGCTAGATCGAAGTTGAGTTGAGTGGATTTGCCCAACTGCGTCTTGGCATTTGGGATTGACGCTTTGACTGATCCATTGACAACGAGAGTGACTTTATAAGTGCCAACCGCCAAGCCACTGGAGATGTAGTGACCGCTGGCATCGGTCTTAGCAATCTTAGAAAAATTTTTCGCTTCAATCCGGACGTCGGCGCCTTTGATCGGGCGTCCGGTCGGGTCCTTCACAACGCCTTCAAGAGCTGACGTCCCAACTGGCCGCGCTTGCACCCCGGGTGAAAGCGCAAAACAGGTGAGCACGAACACCGCGAAAGCGGGGTAAATAAATTTCGATATTGTTTTCATAGATCTCTTCCTTTCAGTCGTGATTTCATGGCCGGCGAAATTACTAAATTGGCTCGACCCGTAGCAAGCATTTAATTGTGTTTTCTACGGAAATATCGGCGATAACCTTATTTATGCTTTCTTTGAGTCAGCGATTCACCAAGGGGGACCAATCCAGCGGAGCCTCACTTATGCGGTTCTTCGGACACAGCGTTCAAGTTCGATAAACGCAGTCAGCTTTTCATCCGGGCGCACAATGAGGCGTTGACCGTCGCCGCGATGCGCGTCAGCAACGAGGATTGCTCGCCCGCGAGAATCCACGCCTGAAACGCAGCCCCAACTCCAACCGGCTTTGCTAAGATTGTCAGCGATGATTTCCCACTACTTCATTTTGCCGCTCTATGGCGCGATCAATCCTGTGTGAGTACCAACGCAGGCGTTCCTGTCGTGCTCGTAAGGTTTGTTATTCGATAAATTCTGAATGCGCTGTTGCTTACCTTCGAGCGAGACCGGCTGAAGCCAATAATACTTCTCCATAGCACTCCCTACGTCGCGTTTGGCCTGAGCAGCAATAACAAACGCCCCCGTCTGTGGAACTTCAATCGCGAACTTTCCCTCAGCATCCGTTTCTGCTGTCTGAATGGGCGATGCGAGAAAACCGAAGTAAAAAAGCCCCCGAATAGTAAAAAGCCAGCTCGCCTTTAATTTCCGAATATTGATTCTCTGCGGCGCGTCGAGCTTCCCGCGCTTCGCGACTCTGTGCGCGTGCGACATCAAGCGCACGTCTTGCCTCCGCGTGATTACCACTCCCAATAAGATTTAATGACGCGTTAAAAGCAGTCTGTTCAGCCGTCCGCGCAGCTTGTTCATTCGCCTCCGCTTGCTTGAGATTGGCCTGTGCAACACCAAGCGGGCCGTTTAGTTGCTGAATCTTGATGTCTGCGTAGCGCTTGAGTCCCGCGAGAAGAATGTCCATCGCATCGCGCCCGAACAACGTTCCCTGAACTGCACCAAGCTTAAAATTCTCACGCCCTCTCGCGGATACGAAGACTTGACCAGATAGAGTCCCTTTTGGAGCGCTTCGATAGGTTTGCGCTGCACGTTGTTCAGCCGCTTGTGACTGTTCCCGCGACTGCGTTAAATCAGCCTCCGCGTTCTTCTCTCCCTCTGCTTGCTCTCGTGCTACGGCCTTTTGTTCCTCAACTTGTTTGTCTTCGAGGGCCTCTTCCTCTGCTCGACGTTTCTCTTCAGCGATTGGATCAAACCCGTAACGTTTCTGGACTTCAGGCGATAATTCGGCAAACGGAAGTTTGACGATTCCCCCGGAAAACGTAATGACGATTCCATCCGGCTCGACCCTGCTCACCTTCGCGTTCTTGTATTCTTTCCCGTCAACCGTTTTGAAATCGTCAGCCAGAGACACTGACGCGAGACAAACCGTCAAGATGAGAATCTTCGAAAGCTTGGGAATCATGTGGAGGCTTTTATCGGTGAACGTGAACCAAGCCGCGCGCCGCGTTGAGAGGCTGGCGCCGACGGTAACAGCACTTGACCGTAGCGATTCGAGTTGCCCATTTCGCCGATTTTCAGGAGCGCGAGCTCCAGTTGTCGACGATCCATTGCAGCGCTTTGTTTGTTTCGTTCTGTCGCTCGGTGATCTTGTCTAGCAGTTCGTTTTGCCTTGTCAGAAGCTTTTGAAGCCGACTGAACCCGTTGCTCACGAGAAACGGGAAAGCGATCCAAATAATCGAAATCGCGAGGACGCCGAGAAATATGAAAAATGCTAAAACTGGACTGTTCTCGACGATGGTGTTCATTCGCGCTTTCCTTTCTTCTGGACCGGGTGTTCGCCTTTGGTTGCGCCCGTGATATCACTTTGTCATTACCGGGTGAAGGACAAAAACGGCACAATCCATCGCGCGTTTGACAAACCCTTGCCATCCTGAGCGGTCCCGCGCTCCATTCGCAATCTTGGCGCGTTTAGGCTCGCGCCTCGCCGTTGTCTGCCTGTCGAACCAGTGGGGCGCGGCCAGCTTTTCCATTTCGGCAGCAAATCGACGCGTACATTCGCCACCGTTACTCGTCCGCGATCGACTCGAGCGGTAGCTCCTTGCTATGAACCGGGAAATGCACGAAGTAAGGAGACGCAGCGCGTTGGCGTGCGAAAACTGATGACTAATTCGGGCTGTGGCTCAGCTTGGTAGAGCGCCTGGTTCGGGACCAGGAGGCCGTGGGTTCAAATCCCACCAGCCCGATGTGATAAACTTCCTCAGAGCGGTCGCCGCGGCAACAGGCCGTGGGTCCAAATCCCACCAGACCGATTTCGTTACCGAAATTTCGAAGCACGAATTTCGAAATCCGAAACAAATCTAAAATTCAAATGCTCAAAAATCGCGTCCGCGAAAGGGATTTCGAATTTTTCCGCACAGCCATGAAAGTTGACCTGTAAGGTTCTTGCGGGATAAAAGAGGCCTTTGCCACAAACGCGTCTACAACCATGGCTGTCCAGAATCTCTTTCCGCCGATTCATTTCTCTGTGCCGATCGTTGGCGCGTTGATCGGCGTTGTGGTTCTGTTGTTTGGGCGAAAACTATTCTGGCTTTGCGTCGCGGCGGCAGGATTTGTAGCGGGCGCAGAGATTGCGCCGCATCTTGTTCATGAGCCATCACCGCTTCTGCAACTCACGGTGGCACTCGTTCTTGGCTTAATTGGCGCCCTGCTGGCGTTCCTGCTGCAAAAAATTGCGATTGCAGTCGTTGGCTTCCTCGCGGGCGGCAAGTTGGCGGGCGCGATCGCAGCAGCGTTTTTTGTCCATTACGCGCAGCATTCGACGATCATTTTTGTGATCGGCGGCATCGTTGGCGCTATTCTCATGCTCGTCTTATTTGATTGGGCACTCATCGTTGTGTCGTCCCTCATTGGCGCGCATTTGATTCAAAGCGCGATTGTCCTTCCGCCATCGGGATCGACCATCTTGTTCCTCGGCCTCGCAGTCATCGGTATCCTTGTTCAAGCCGCATCTTTACGGAGAGCGTAACCATCGGATGATGGCGACTTTTTTGCTGACAAATCCCAGTGCATTCACAACAATGCGCAAATGAACTCGCCAACAACCGGATTACGCGTCGCAAGCGTCATCTTCGCTATTTTTTTCCTGGGTCACCTCCTCCGATTGATCAACCATGCCCAAGTCACGGTTGGCACCCATACCATTCCAATGAGCCTGAGCTGGATCGCGCTTGTCGTTGCCGCAATTCTTTGTATCTGGATGTGGCGACTTTCGAATCTGAGGGGAATCGCATAGTTGCTTTCTGAGCCATTCTGCCGGGAAATCTATAAAAGATCGATCCAGGTGCGCAATGGAGGCGCAGCCGAGCAGTTTGAGAGTGCGAATGAGATCCGTGCGCAGGATTTCGATCGCTCGCGTGACACCCACTTCGCCAGCGGCGCCAAGACCGTACGCATAGGCGCGTCCCGTTAGAACAGCTCGTGCGCCGAGGCAGAGCGCCTTGACGATATCGCTGCCACGGCGGATCCCGCCATCCAACAGCACTTCAACGCGATCGCCGACGGCAGACAAAACTTCAGGCAGCATCTGCAAGGTTGGTGCAACGCCATCGAGCTGCCGCCCGCCGTGATTGGATACTACCAACGCATTTGCGCCTACATCGACTGCGCGCCGCGCATCTTCTCCAGTATGCACGCCTTTGATGATGATAGGGCCGTTCCAGGCGTCGCGGATCCAGCTGAGATCTTGCCAGCTCACCACGGCCTGCTCTAAAGCGGTCGTCACATCCGCATACAACATCGGCCCCTTTCCGGGAATGATGACGTTGGCAAACTTCATTAATCCGCCGTCCGCCAGAAAAGCCGCCAGCCAGCGCGGCTTGGTGAACAGTTGCCTCACAAACGGCAAGATTTCCCGGAGGTTTCCGCTCAAGAGCTCTTTGGCGCCGTTGCGAATGTCGCGCTCTCGCATCCCGGCGACAGCAGTATCAATCGTAACAACAAGCGCTGAAAAACCTGCTTTGCGCGCGCGCTCGATTGCCGCAAGCGCGCAATCACGCCCGCCCACGAGATAAAGCTGATACCAGACCGGCCCTTCCGATGCAGCAGCAACATCTTCCAGGCGGCAACCCGACAGCGTCGAGAGTGTATAGATGATACCCGCTCTCCCGGCGGCGCGCGCGGCCGCTTCTTCGCCGCGCGGATACATCAGCCGACAGCTGCCAACAGGCGCAAGAATCAACGGCATTGAGAGTGAGGTCCCAAGCACTGCCGTGCGCAGATCGCACGCGGGCGTGGCTATCGCGCAACGCGGCCGGAGTGTCACTGCCTCAAATGCCTGACAGTTGGCGCGCAAGGTCCGTTCGGCCTCTGCGCCGCCGTCAATGTAGTCGAATACAACACGAGGCAGTCGGCGTTTCGCGATCCGGCGCAAATCTTCGATGTTGATCACGCGCGGCGGTTGAACTGATCGAGACATGCGTCCCACGCCACAGAGTCTTAGTGCCGAAAATGCCGGACCCGAGTGAAGATCATCGCCATGTTACGCTCGTTGGCAGCGGCTATCACTTCTTCGTCACGAATCGAGCCGCCAGGCTGAATCGCGCAGGTTGCGCCGGCATTTGCGGCGGCGATCAGCGCATCAGGAAAAGGAAAGAAAGCATCGCTAGCCACAGCACTGGCTTTGAGGGAGAGCCCAGCTTCTTCAGCCTTCCAAATCGCAATGCGCGACGCGTCGATACGCGACATCTGCCCGGCGCCAATCCCGAGCGTACGATCCGCGCTCGCATAAACGATCGCATTCGATTTCACGTGCTTGACGACTCGCGATCCAAACAACATGGCTTTCAATTCCGTTTTTGTTGGCTGCCTCTTGGTCACTACGTTTTCCCGAATGGCGTTCGCGCTGTCTGCGTCCTGCACGAGCACACCGCCGCAAACCGACCGAATATCTCTTGTCGGTCTTGCTTCGGTTGCCGCGGTCAGCAGCCGAACGAGACGCAGGTTCTTTTTCTTTTGCAAGATGCCTCGCGCCTCAGCGTCAAAATCCGGCGCGATGATCACTTCGCTGAAAATCTCGCTAATCGCTTTAGCCAGCGGCTCACCAAGTGGCCGATTGCAAATAATGATCCCACCAAAAGGCGCTTGCTTATCTGTAGCAAACGCTTTGTCCCATGCCTTCCGAAGATCAGCATCCGAACCTACGCCGCACGGATTCGTATGCTTAAGAATCGCAACGGTTGGGTCGTCAAATTCACCAATCAAGTTCGTCGCAGCGCTGATATCCAGGATGTTGTTAAAGGAAAGCTCCTTGCCATGCAGTTTCTCGAAGTGTTTATCAAAATCGCCGTAGAGTGCGGCCTTCTGATGCGGATTCTCCCCGTAACGCAGACGAGTCACCAACGGCAACGAGAGCGAGAACGAAGCGTCGGTTGCCTGCTCTTTTTCCAGAAAATTACTGATCACGCGGTCGTACTCCGAGGTTTTGATGAATGCTTTGATGGCGAGTCGCTCGCGCAGTTTCAGAGTCGTTTCACCGTTGTTCTCCCGCATATTTTCCAGCACTGTGTCGTAATCTGCCGGATCAACAACTACCGTGACCGATTCGTAGTTTTTTGCGGCGCTGCGAATCATTGATGGCCCGCCAATGTCGATATTCTCGATCGCTTGAGCCAAGGTCACATCCGGCTTGCCGATCGTTTCTTCGAATGGATACAGGTTCACTACGACCAGATCGATCGGCTCGAACCCGCACTCGCGCGCTTCGGCTTCGTGTTTCGGATTGCCGCGTTTGTAGAGCAGGCCGCCATGCACGCGCGGATGCAGAGTCTTCACCCGACCTTCGAGAACTTCGGGAAACGCGGTGAAGCTGGAAATCTCGCGCACCGGAATTTTTTCTCTCCTTAGCAGCTCTGCCGTTCCGCCGGTGGAAATAATATCGACGCCTTGACGCTCCAACGCCCGCGCGAATGAAGCGATGACACTTTTATCCGAAACGGAGATGAGAGCGCGGGAAATTTTCATTTGTCGTTAACATCGTGATTCGCTAATTCGTTACATCGATTCACGATTCACGACTCACGATTCACGCGACCGATTCAGCGATCGAGAATCACGTTTTTCGCCGCGGGATAAAGCACAGGGCAACAACCGATCGTTTGACAAAACGCTTTGCTAAAATGGCTGAGGCTGGAATAACCGACTTCGGTCGCGGCCTCGGTGACATTGTAGCGTCCACTGCGCAACAGCTCCGCGGCGCGTTCCATCCGCACATTGCGCAGATATTGCGGAATCGTGAGACCAACCTCGCGGGAAAAAATACGGCTCAGGTAAAACGGACTACATCCCACCTCTTGGCCCAACATTTCCAGCGTCGGCGGGTTGATCAGATCGCGCCCCAGAATCTCCTTGACCCGCTCGACGCGCTCCCGCGCTACGCGTTTTTGCCGCACGCAGAAAAATTCCCGGTCTTTTGGCGCGAAAAGAAAATGCGCCATCAGCTCGAGTGCTTTGCTTTGGTACCAGAGAATCTGGGCCGCTTTCGCTACCGGCGGTTCGCGCAAGCTCGCCACGACGTTACGTTGTTGGATTGACATCAGCCGCGTCGGCGCAACCACGGTCACGTTGCTATCACCGAAAATCACGCGGCGAATCGCTGGCTCGAGATCGGCTTCGATTTGCACAAATTGTTTCTGTAAGTGCGAGCGCGAAAATTCCAACGTAACAAATTGGTGATGATCACGCGCGTGCCGCGACGCCGGCAATGGTTCGTCGGCGACTGCGTAGTAGCCGGAGTTGCCCGGGAGATAATCACTGCGCGTCTGGCCTCGTGTGCCAACCGCGCCGCGGCCATCGAGATTCAGACAAAACTCCAGGCTGTGCGGATGAAAACTGCGGCCCCAATCGAGCGCTTGCTCGGTTCGAAAATCATGCCACTCGATGCTCACGCCTAGGCGATCGAAATCGCCATAAAGCTGACGCCAGCCTGGGGCCACCTCCTTCCACGCGTCCTGCTCGCCGTGCGTTGCCTCATTCGAAACCATCGCGTCTAATTACCAGTGCTGCCGCCCGGAATGCAAGTGGACGTGATTCGTTACATCGGATCACGAATCTTGAATCTTGAGTCTCGATTTACGTTCGATCCCTCAATCAACCAATTGCCTGCTACTCGCGATTAATGAAATCGGAAAACGAACGTTTCACTCTTTCAAACATGCCTCGCGCTTCTTCTTGGGTTCGATGGAATGCGCGTTTGATTCGGGCCTCAATGCCGGTCAGCATTCCGCGCTCTTCCGCGTCGTACTCGGTTTCCACGTCTTCCATTGTTGTGCCGGCAAACATTCCTTCCGTACGTCTAACTGTACCGCGCGTCGCGCCGATGTTGATCGTCCCGACCGGGCGCGATGATTTGTTGACAAGGGTAACGATCCAAACCGGCTCGCCACGCTCGTCCGTGCGCAAAGTGTAATCGACCGTGGCAAACTTGGTATGCGATGTTTGCGCAGTATGACTTGCCAGCGCGTACGCTCCGCTGGAATCAAGATTTAGGCGCGCCATGTCAATCGTTGCGCCTTCGGCAGAACCAGCAACCGATCCGCGTGGCGCTCCTTCGGAACCAATCCGCCCGTCATGGACGACAACTTCGCGTACGCCGCCGCCCGCGTCTGGGCTCTCCAGAACAATGTTCCATTTCTTTGGCTGCGGATCGCCTTCAACACCAGTGATCGAGACAATGTGATGGAGAGCATTCCGGCCTGATTCCCTGGCAACCACGCGCAGAGCTTCGTAGGCGGTCGCATGTTCCTGCGCCAGCGCCGGATTAACAAAAAGTAAAAGAGCCACTAACGATCTCCACATTGTGATAAAAGTGAATAACTGTTTTAGTCCCAGTTCAATGACTTTTGCGGTTACGATCGCCGTTTTTGTAATTTCCGATATGGCTGGCAGGTGCCATAAGCGTGTGTTCCAAGCTTGATCGCGCGCGAGATATGTGCTCAAGCGTTGGCGTAGCCGATGAAGAGAAAGACCATCGAATTCGCCAGTCATACCGGCAACCTGGCATTAATGCGCAATTGTGTTCGCGACTTTCTCAACGGTTATCCGTTTTCCGATAAAGAACGATTACTGATGGTGCTCGGCGTGGATGAAGCGTGCACGAATATCATTCGCCACGCCTATCAATTGCGCGACGACCAGCTGATCGCATTGCACATGGAAGAGTCGCGAACATGCATTCGGATGCGTTTGCGAGACTACGGCCAACAAGTTGGACCGCACCAAATGAGGGGGCGCTCCGGCGACGTGCTTAAGCCAGGCGGACTCGGTTTGTATCTCATTCGTACCGCATTTGACGGCGTCGATTATGTACTTAAGCCTCGTGGCACGGAGCTCGTCCTGACAAAGAATTTGGAGTAGCATCGAGAATCGTGAATCGCTCTTGCGATATATCAATGTATCGATTCACGATTTAACATTTCCCATGAAACCGCCGGAACCAGATGCCGCTTTTGAAATTTCGCTGCGGCCACCAGCCTTCAGCGAGTTCAATGGACAGGTAAAGGTCCGCGAACGCTTGGAATTAATGGTGGAAGCGGCAAAACGGCGTGGGGACGTGCTCGAGCACATTTTGTTGAGCGGCCCGTCCGGTCTGGGGAAAACCACGCTTGCCTACATCATTGCGAATGCCATGAGCGTAAACATCAAAAACACCAGCGGACCCGTGGTCGAAAAAGCCGGTGAACTCGCCGGACTTTTAACCAGCCTCGAAAAGGGCGACGTACTTTTCATTGACGAAATCCATCGGCTGCAACCCGCCATCGAAGAATATCTTTATCCGGCGATGGAGGATTACCGGCTCGACATCATCATCGACCAGGGACCTCAGGCGCGCAGCCTTCGTCTCAATCTGCCGAAGTTCACGCTCATAGGTGCGACCACGCGCGCCGGAATGGTGAGCGCGCCACTTCGGTCGCGTTTCGGCATGACCGCGCGGCTAGACTATTACAATGCCGAAGAAATGCAGAAAATCATTCTACGCAGCGCGCATTTGCTCGGAGTGGAAATCGACGCGGCCGGTGCAGCTGAGATCGCCGCGCGCTCACGCGGCACGCCGCGCACGGCGAACAATCTCCTCCGATGGGTGCGCGATTACGTGCAGGTCAAGGCAGATGGAAAAATCACAGCAGAGCTGGCTGATCGCGCGCTGGCCATGCTCGAGATCGATCGCGATGGCTTCGATCAGTGGGACAAGCGCATCATCGAAACGTTGATCCACAAATTCAATGGCGGACCAGTCGGTCTGAATTCGCTTGCTGTGGCGGTCGGCGAAGAAGCCGGCACGCTCGAGGAAGTAAACGAGCCATACCTGATTATGGAAGGGTACATCAAGCGCACTCCGCAAGGCCGCGTCGCAACAGCAAACGCGTATCGTAAGCTCGGCCTAAAGCCGCCGACCGGCGCACAAAGCGAATTATTTGGTAGGGGCGATTGACCTCAATCCCCTAGGTGGTTTAGGCCTGCCACGCCGTAGCAGCGAAGGCGGGTGAACCGACCTACTCTTTGGGCCATTGCAAGGCGGCGTTTAAGCGCGGCCACACGCGTAGAAACGAATTTGAATTCATAAGAAATTCAAAATCGGTCTTTAGTTCTGTGAATTGAAAATGCTGGAGCGCCGGATCGGAGCGCGGCAAGCGGAATATACTGGCTCGGCTGGGCTTCAAATGTGATCGTGGGATAAATACACGCTTCACTACGCGTGACGCGCATAAGTTCCAGAATCGAGTCGCGGTGGAACTCGTAGGTTAATCGTTCCTGATAAGCGAAAAGGAAGTAGGAGACGAGCGTCAGATCAAACGAACCGTCAGGAAAGGGCAGACTCGGCAACTCCCCGGCCACGTTACGTTCAGGGTGGTTTTGTAGTCGGACACAAAATGGAATAGGCGCACTGCCGAAACTCGCGCATGCGTTCCGGAGTCTTGTAATAGCTCCAGCGATAGATGGGAACGTTCCCAATGGCGCGGTAAACCGCTTCGAGATCTGGCTCGGAGCGCGCCGCAATTCCTTCCGCAGACAACGAATAGATGGGATCAAATGAAATGACGCGTATGCCGCACGCGTTGGCCTCTGCGCAAAACGAACTGACCCCGCCCGCCACATCGAGTACGTCCCTTGCAATCAGCTCTTCGGGCTTTAGCAAAAAATAGCGGCGATATTCTTCAAATGTGCGTCCAAGCAGAACAACCCGATCAAGTCTGAGTCCGCGTTTTTCGGCTAGTAGCTCAGCACCCGCATCCATCGCTCTTCCTCCGTGTGGCTGGAACAGCGCGCCCAAACGTGCAGTCGAAGTGCTAACCCTCCTGAATCAAGGGAAGATCGTGATCTGGCCGTTGTTGTAAGTTCCAATGCGGACCCAGGTATCATGGCGAACAGCCCAGAAATCGAAATCACCATTGGCCCGGTCACCGGCGGAATTGAGCGCCAGCGATCCAGTGATGCCCGAATAAGCGTCCGCCTCACTCACGAATGCCGCCTTGAAAGCGTCGAAGTTCTTCAGGTTGAACCCTTTTCGGCTTCGGCCAGCGCGCACATCTTCTAGGGCGCGCTGGATAACAAAGAGCGCATCGTAAGTGGATAGCGCAAACGCGTCGGGTTTAATTCCCGTGCGCGCTTCGATCTCGTCCGAAATTGGCTGCCACTTACTCTTCAACGAGTCCGGCAGTCCGAAGATTGGATTTGGGTAATCTACGCTGGCCGCGAAAGCCGCAGCAGTCGCATCGCCAGTTAACGCCGCAGAAAGCGCCACGCCGTCACTGCCGTACCAATGGCGTGGAGATCGCAGCGTCGTCGCATTAGAATCGGGATTACTTTGTGCGCTGTGAAACACGTCCACTACTTCATCGAACGCTGCCAGATAAATCGCAATTGTGGACGCCTGAGCGCCGTCATCTTGCAGCGTTTTAATTTGCAATGCGATCGAGCTGGTCGCCGCGGTAAAGTCAGTCGTTGTCGGCTGGTACTGAAAGCCTGAAGCGACTGTGTGTCCCGCCCCGAGCGCTTCGAACTTTGCCTGAACCGAATCGTGCAGACCGTTGTTGCCTGCATCGTTTCGCCATAGCGGGACGATGTGCTGGATTCCATCGTGCTGCATCAATGCAACGATCGCGTCAGCTTCGAGCCTGTCGTCCGGGCAAAGACGAAAGATATTGTCTCCGGCGATAGAAAGCAAGGAGGCAGTGCTGCCCTGGCTAATGACGAGAATGTTGTGCGCGTCGGCGTAGGGTTTGATCATCCTGACCTCGGAGCTCGTTTGCGGTCCGATGATGATTTGGACGCCGAGCTTATCCAGGTCCTGGATTGCTTCAAGCGCCTTCGAGGGATCGTGTTGAGTATCGCGTACAAAGAATTCGAAACGATATCCGCCGCCGTGTTGGCTAATCGCGTCTGCTTCGATCTGTTCTTCGGCAATCTGCAGCGCTGCAACCGTGTCTATCCCGAGAGTAAACCCGGATCCAGTCAGCGTAGCAAGCACGCCAATCTTGAACACCCGCTGTGAATGCAGTTTGGCAGATTGATCCCCTGCTGCCTGACCAACGAAAGCGAGCACGAGCCCACAAACCATGACACGGAAGACTTGGCGATTTTTCATAAGCGCCCGACCATCTCCGGCCTGGCGAGACTGTCAAGAACGATCGAAACCTCACGCTGGATGATCCAACGCGTGCTTGTTGAAAATTGACCTTTAAGCGTTGAACATTTTCTGTGCAATCGACGAGCGATCTTTTCCCGCAAACCTCAAAGATTCTCACCGTCGCCGAGCTGACCCGAAGTATCCGTGCGGCGCTGGAAACGAAATTCGGCGCGGTTTGGGTCCAGGGAGAAATTTCGAACTACAGGTCAAACCCGAACGGCAATCGATATTTCACCTTAAAGGATTCGCGGGCGCAGATCGCCTGCGTGATTTTTCGCAATACGATGCCGCCGCTGCGGACCACGCTCGCCGACGGCGCGCAGGTGCAGGTTTACGGCAGCGTCACCGTTTTCGAAGCGCGCGGACAGTACCAACTGAGCGTCCAAATTTTGCAGCCGCGTGGACTTGGTCTGCTCCAGGCGAAATTCGAAGCGCTAAAGCGCAAACTGGAAGCCGAAGGACTTTTCGACTCCGCGCGCAAGCGCGCGCTGCCAAAGTTTCCGCGAAGAATTGGCATCGTCACCTCACCCAGTGGAGCTGCAATCCGAGACATCCTCAATGTTTTGAGGCGGCGCGCACCGTGGCTGCAAATTTTGGTTAACCCCGTGCGCGTTCAGGGAACCGGCGCGGCCGCTGAAATCGCCGTTGCAATTCGCGAATTGGCGAGGTCAAATGTGAATTGGGCGCCTGTCGATCTTATTGTGGTTACGCGCGGTGGCGGCACCATAGAAGATTTATGGGAGTTCAATGAAGAAATTGTGGCCCGCGCGGTTTTCCACTCGAAAATCCCAATCGTCTCGGCTGTTGGTCACGAAATCGATTTCACCATTTGTGATTTCGTCGCTGACCTGCGCGCGCCAACTCCTAGTGCCGCGGCGGAGTTAATTGTGCCGGACGTTGTCGATCTTCGCAGGCAGCTCGCCGCCTGCGCTCGCGTGCTCGGGCGCGAATTGCTTAACCGTGTCCGCGACGCGCAGCAGCGGCTGGATCATGCTCACGAAACTTTGCGGCGTTGTCTCGCGCACAAGATCGACAGTTACAAACGGTGGATTCTGCATGTCGCTGCTGCGCTGCAAGCGCGCAGTCCAGCACGCGAACTAATGATTCGCCGCAACCATTTCGTCGATCTTCGCCGCCGTTTCGCCGATTCACCGATGCGCGTTTTGCAAAATGCGCGGCATCGCTTTCAGCACGCCGCCGCAGTTCTGCGCGTGCTTGGGCCGGATGCGACGCTACGCCGCGGTTACAGCATAACCAGCGACGAAGCCGGAAAAATCATTCGTACTGTCACTACCGTGCGGCCGGGAATGAAGATTCGCTCTCGCGTTAGCGACGGCGAATTTGGATCCGAGGTGTTTTAGGTTCGAGTTCGTCCCTTGGTATTTCCATTTTGATTGACGAGGAACACGGTCGCATACTTCTTCTAATGGATCAGACAACGGGGAATGCAGTTGACGAACTGCTACAGACTTACAGTGAAACCGGCGGGATAAATTATCTGGACGCCGCTGCCACGCTTCCTTCGCGTCTCGCCATTGAGGCAGCCTGCGCGGAGTTGATGAGCTTAATGTTTCCCGGCTTCCGCAGTGAAGCATTGGTGAGCTCCGAAGACCTGGCCGAAACAACGCGCATCCGCGTTAGAAATTTACACGCACGCCTCAAAACTGAAATGTGCCGGAGCCTCGGCAAGGTCCCGCCCGACGAAGCAACCGAGGCAAAAGCCGACGAACTCTTAGCGAAATTTCTCACTGAATTGCCATCGGTGCGACGCATACTTTGGACGGACGTTGACGCGGCCTATGAAGGTGATCCGGCGGCGAAAAGCTACGAGGAAATCATTCTTGCTTACCCCGCCCTGGAAGCGATCGCCATTTACCGAATGGCGCACTTGCTCTACGAAAAGGTCCCGCTGATACCGCGTATCATGACCGAATGGGCGCACAGCCGCACCGGAATCGATATCCACCCTGGCGCAAAAATTGGATCGCATTTCTTCATCGATCACGGGACCGGCGTCGTAATCGGCGAGACTTCCGAAATCGGTTCGCGCGTGAAACTTTATCATGGCGTCACGCTCGGCGCGCGCAGTTTTCAAAAAGACGAGCACGGCAAGATCAAAAAGGGCGGCAAGCGTCATCCGAAAGTGGAGGACGATGTGACCATCTACCCAAACTCGACCGTGCTCGGCGGCGAAACGGTGATCGGCGCGCGCAGCACTATCGGCGGCAACGTCTTTCTCGTGCAAAGTGTGCCGCCGGATTCGCTGGTCTATTACGAAGAAAAACAATTGCGCATCGTGCCTAAGGGAAAACATAAGCCGATGACAACGCGCGATGAATTTCGGGAATGATATTTGGGGGAGCACACGCCCGCGCGTGTTGGTGATGGCGCCCTCGCCATCGCGCACTTTTCCCGACCGTTATTACGAGCACGAGCACGACCAATATTAAAGGGAATAGTCGATGATTTACCTCGATTACAATGCCACGACGCCGCTGTGCGAAGCAGCGCGCGAAGCGATGCTGCCGTACCTTGGCCGGCATTTCGGCAATCCATCGAGCGTGCACGCGGCGGGCCGCGACGCGCGCGCGGCAATTGATAATGCGCGTGACAAACTTGCCGCGCTTCTGCGCGTCAAACCGCATGAGCTCATTTTCACGAGCGGCGGAACGGAATCCTGCAACCTAGCCGTGCTTGGCCTGGCACGATGTCGATCTTCCCTGCCTGAGGCGGGTGGTCACGTGATCTCGAACAAAGCCGAACATCATGCGGTGCTGAACGCGCTTGAGCATTTGGAAAAGCACGAAAATTTCGAAGTGACCTGGCTAAGCGTTTCCGAAAACGGAATCGTTGATCTCGATCAGCTCGCAAAATCAATTCGCCCCGAAACGAGATTGGTTTCCATCATGACCGCCAACAACGAGACGGGCGCAATTCAGCCGATGCGCGAAATTTCGCAGATGTGCCGTGAACACGCTGTTCTCTTGCACAGCGACATGGTGCAATCGTTCGGTAAAACCGACGTCGATCTTTGGCTCGTTGATTCAGCCAGTTTTGCGGCGCACAAATTCTACGGGCCAAAGGGCGCTGGATTTCTTTTTCTGCGAAGTGGCTTGTCGATCCAACCAATCATGTTCGGCGGTGCGCACGAAAACGAGCGACGCCCCGGAACGGAAAACGTCGCTGCGATTGCAGGAATGGTCGCGGCTGCGGAATGGACGATACGTGATCGGCAGACGGAACAGGAACGCGAAGCGCAATTGCGCGACGCATTGTGGACACGGATTACAGACAGCTTTCCAGAAGCAAGACAAAACGGCGATCCCGCGCATCGCCTGGCAAACACTCTCAATGTCAGCTTCAACGGTTTCGATTCAGAGACAATGCTCATGGCGCTCGATTTAGAAGGCGTGTGCGCCTCGAGTGGATCAGCCTGCATGGTGGGCTCAGTAGTAGCGTCGCATGTCTTGCTCGCAATGGGGCTACCGAAGGAACGTGCCAGTTCGGCCGTTCGTTTTTCGTTGGGTAAAAAGACAACTGGGCAAGAAATCGACGAGGCCGCAAAAGCAGTTGAGCGAATCATCAAGCGACTGACGCAAGCCGACAAAGCGTATGCGGTTGCTTAGGCAACTGGAATTTGCTTTAGCTAGCGCGACGGTAGCCGAAATCGATGGTTCCGGCCGGAACAACGACGAGCGCAATGTCGATCTTGAGGAAAGGGCGCGTGAGCTTCTGCGCGCCAACGGCGCAGGTCGAATCGCAATGGAAATTCGCGTGGAATGGAATCCGCGACTGAAAACTTGCGCAGGCCGAGCCGACTATCGGTCGGGTTTGATCTCGCTAAATCCGCAGCTTGCTGAGCATCCGGTCGAAATCGACCGCACGCTTCGACACGAGCTAGCGCATATTTTGGCGCAATTTCGCGCCGGGCGCCGCAGGATTCTGCCGCACGGCACTGAATGGCAACAGGCTTGTCGCGATCTTCGAATCAGCGGGGAGAAACGTTGTCATAATCTTCCCTTTCCGGTGAAACGCCGTGCTCACCGATACCTTTACAGATGTCCAAATTGCCAGCACGATTTCCCTCGTGTCCAACGGATCAAACGTGCCGTTGCATGCCTGGCCTGTTGCCGCGCTCATAACGGCGGTGAATTTGATGCACGCTTTCGATTGCGACTCGTTTCCATGTAGCAGTGGTCTCTGACCGTCGCACTTTTCGGCGATCGGAGATCGCTGCGACAGATTCGCTTGCGCTACTCTTTGGCCGCTTTTTCTCCGCGCAACTTCGCCTGGATGAACATGTCGATGTTGCCGTCCATGACGTCCTGAACGTTGCTGGTTTCCGCGCCTGTTCGATGATCCTTCACCATCTGGTACGGCTGGAAAATGTAGGACCGAATCTGGTTGCCCCAGGCAATTTCGCCTTTTTCTGAATATTGCCGATCGATCTCAGAGCGTTTTTTGTCCTCTTCGATTTCGTAAAGCTTCGCCTTCAACATTTTCATCGCGAGCTCGCGATTGCGTCCCTGGCTGCGCTCGGCCTGGCAAGCGACGACGATACCGGTTGGCTTGTGCAGGACGCGCACAGCAGTTTCCACTTTGTTCACGTTTTGCCCACCCTTGCCGCCGCTACGAAACGTGTCGATCTCCAGATCGGCGGGATTGATTTCGATCGGCGTCGTATCCGCGATTTCCGGCACCACATCGACGCTGGCGAACGAGGTGTGCCGGCGTTTGTTTGCATCAAACGGCGAGATTCGCACCAGCCGATGCACACCACGCTCGGTCTGAAGGTGGCCATAAGCGTACTCGCCGGTCGCCAGTAAGGTCACAGACTTAACGCCGACCTCTTCGCCCTGTTGAATGTCCACTGTCTGCGATTTGAAGCCGCTTCGCTCAATCCAGCGCTGATACATCCGCAGCAACATGTCGGCCCAATCGCATGACTCGGTGCCGCCCGCCCCGGAGTGAATGGTCAGAAACGCGTTCGCGCGATCGTGTTCGCCGGAAAGAAATTGCCGCAGCTCGAACTCGTCCAGTTTGTGCAGCAGGCGAGCATGCTCCGTCGCAACTTCTTTTTCAGCTCGCTCGCGCGCAACTGGATCGTTTTCTTCGGCAGCTAACTGCTGCAATGCATTAAAATCCTCGATTTCGCGTTCCAGCTCATGAAACGGATTGATAACGGAACGTAACCGGGAGACTTCCTCGACATCGGCCTGAGCGCGCTCGCGATTCGACCAGAAATCAGGCGCTGTCATTCGCGCCTCAATAGCCGCTAGTTTGTTTTGGAGTTTCTCTACGTCAAAGAAACCTCCCCAGCTCGCGCACGCGCGATTTTACATCCTCGGCATTCACGGTAGAAAGGTCAGTTGGCATATCAAAAAATAGTCCAACTCACTTGGAACCGCAAAAGTGTAACAGGATCGCATTTGCGGCGAGGCCCCGCAGAATCGGGTAGCGCACCCGTCTCGCGTGCTGGCGAGCACGTCCTCGCGATCGCGAACTTTCTTTTCGCTCGCTCATCTTCGCTGCTGAACGAAACCAAAGGAAAGATTGTTTCGGCGCGACGCCGAAACCGGCACGCGAGACGCGTGTTCTACCCGATCTATTTCCGAGCGGAATCGGTGGGTCTCGATTTTCCGGCGCGCGCCGACTCGAGACGAAAAATTGTTTCACCTTCCTTCATGAGATCGAGGCGATCGCGCGCGATGGTCTCCAGATAAGTCACGTCCGTCTTCAGGAGGTTGACCTCGCGCGTCTGGCGAGCAAGCAGGCTTTGCTGCTCGTTCACTTGTTGTTGCAATTGATCAATCTCGGCGCGGCTTTGCATCAGTTTCTTGTACGGCGGCACGAACAAACTCACGATCACCAGCCAGACCGCGAGGACGAGCAGGACGTAAAGAACTCGGTTGAGTCGCTGCCAGACTGTAGCTTGGCGACGCTCGCGGAAATCGGCGTAAGGCTGATCCACTTAGGACATTGTAGCGCCGTACACGGCTTTGTCACCAAGTTCTTCTTCGATTCGCAACAGCTGATTGTACTTGGCGATGCGATCGCTTCGGCAAAGCGACCCGGTTTTAATTTCACCGGCATTGGTCGCCACAGCGATATCGGCAATAGTTACGTCCTCGGTTTCGCCAGACCGATGGCTGATCACCGTGGAGTAATTGTTGTTCTTTGCCAGATCAATTGTCGCCAGTGTCTCGGTTAAGCGTGCCGATCTGATTTACCTTGATCAAAATCGAATTCGCCACGTGCTCGCCAGTGCTCGCACCGGTTGGAATGGCCGCCCGACCGAGCGCACCGCCATCAAGACGCACATCCACTTCAATCGTCGGATTGCCACGCGAATCGAGAATTTCACGGGCGACAATGATATGAATCGAAGTTTTTGACATTGCAGAATATCGCAGTCGCAAATGGTTGCGCGCCTGCAAGCATGCGCGGGAGCAGTCTGCGCTTCAACTAATCTTCACCGGCATCAACTCGCGCTTCTTCCTTGCGGCTGACATTCCCATCGGTAATTTCGCCAAGGTGCGAATAACCTGGGCAATGATTCGTTTGGCGAGGCTCAGCCTGATCGCGGTGGTGGAAATTATCTCCGCCGCCAGCGGCGCTGACCCTGCGCGTCTCCCCGCCGATCAACTTGCAAGAGCAGTCAGAAGCGATTCGATTAGCATTCCTACGCCGGGCGAGCTATTCGCCGCACTCGAAAAACCGGGCAAAATAAACTGGTCTGGGCAATATCGCCCGCCGATGCCAATGACGTATCGCAATCGCGCGCAGATTGCCCTTAACCTGGGTGGCTTGATCGCCGATGGCTTTATCGCTGTTGAAGCAAAAGACAGCCAGCAGGTCAAAAATATTGGCTCGGATATCATCAAGCTTGCCAAAGCGCTTGGAGTAAGCGAGCACGTGCTCAGCCGCGGCAATAGCATCAACGAATTCGCCGAGCATAACGAATGGGACACGCTGCAGGAAGAACTAGAAGCAACTCAAAACGAGGTGAAGTCGTCGATGCAATCGCACAGCGATCAGGATCTGATAATTCTGGTGAGCCTCGGCGGTTGGATTCGCGGCACCCAGGTGGTTAGCGGAGCGATTCTGGAAAGCTACGACGCAGGAAGTGCAAAAGTGCTGCGGCAGCCTGCGCTGGTTGGTTTCATGCAGTCGAAGATCGACGAAATCTCACCCGAACTTCGCAACGAGCCGCTGGTTAAGGATGTGAGCCAGCAACTTACCGGGATCCAAAAACTCGTTTCCTTCCCAGTAGGTAAGGCGCCAAGTGTCGATGAAGTGCGGAAGGTGAACGAAGCAGTTGGAAAAGTAATGGAGGAAATCGAAAGCAAAACTATCGCAAAATGAATCGCTCGCTCACTTTTCCTTGCATTCTTGTACTCGCCGCGGCGATCATCTCCTCGTCTGCCGAAACAGATAACGAGATCGAAGCGCGCAAGAGTGCACTTGACGTGGCTGGAGCATTTACTAACGACGGTTTCAAGATTCGAGACGGCCATTGGTGTGGAACGTTAAAGCCGCAGACTCACGCTCTGGTAGCGGTAAATCTTTACGCGGGAAATCAGTACTGGTTTTCTGTCGGCGCCACCGAGCCGGCGAAGAAGGTTGCGGTGAGCGTATATGATGAGGCGGGCAACCGGGTCACTACGGAATCTTATGATGCCGGAGATAAAGCTGCCGCTGGATTTTCGCCGGCAAACAGCGGCCAGTACTTCGTTTCAGTCGATCTGGTTGATGGTCAGGAAGGAAGCTTCTGCCTCGTTTATTCGTACAAATGAGCCGATACTCGTTATTTAACCGTGGATGCTGAATGTTGCGCCCACTCCCTCGGTTATCTACATCAGGTATCTAGAATCCAGCACCTGAGATCAAGCGATGACGTCGCTCCAAGTATTTTACGAAGGCTATGTTCAAGGCGTCGGGTTTCGCTGGACTGTGCAACATATTGCCAAAGGCTTCGATATCACCGGCTGGGTACGCAATCTGCCGGACGGACGCGTAGAACTTCAGACGGCTGGAGAGGAAGAGGAGGTGCGCGCGTTCCTCGATGCCATCTCAAAGAGCGAACTACGCGCGCATATTCGCAGGCAAATCGAAAACAAATTGGAAACCCCAGTCGCCGCGCGCGGTTTTGAAATTCACCATGACTGAGCCAGCAATCGCAGTCCGAGGATTGACGAAGATTTTCCCTGTCCCTTTTCATCGGCAATCGATTACGGCAGTGCGCGATCTCGATCTCCGGGTTGAGCCTGGAGAAGTTTTCGGATTACTAGGTCCGAATGGTTCCGGCAAGAGCACCACTCTGAAAATCATTCTTGGCCTGGTTTCGCCAACGCGCGGTCGCACGGAAATTTTTGGGCGCGACAGCCGTTTGGTTGAAAGCCGGGTGGCGGTCGGCTTTCTGCCGGAGAATCCCTATTTTTACAAATATCTCACCGGCGAAGAAACGTTGCGCTTTTTCGGAAGGCTTTGCGGCTTGGGAGGCGCGCGACTAAGAGAGCGCATAAACGAACTGCTCGACCTCGTAGGTTTAACAAAGGCGCGCAAACAACGGCTGGGCACTTATTCAAAAGGAATGCTCCAGCGCATTGGACTGGCGCAGGCGTTGATTCATCATCCCAAGCTGCTGGTTTTGGATGAACCAACAGCGGGCGTTGATCCGGCAGGATCACGCGAGATTCGCGATCTGATCCGCGATCTGCGGCACCGCGGGATTACTGTGCTGCTTTCCTCGCATTTGCTCGCGCAAGCGCAGGAAATCTGCGACCGCGTTGGGATTCTCGCCGATGGCGCGCTCGTGCGCGAAGGACGCCTGGAAGAATTGATCGCGATCGAAAATCAAACTGAACTCGTTTTGGAAAACGCATCGGGCACGTTGCTGAATGAGATCGAAGGGCTCGCCGCAAGGTCCAACGCCAGAGTGATCGAGCGCCGAAAATCGACAACGACTCTCGAGCGACTGTTCCTCGAGGCAACAAAAAAATGACGAAACTCGAATGTCGAATGAGATAGACAATTTAACGCTTGAACGCTTCGACGCTTCCGCGTCAGCGAGGCCAATGCAAACTCGACATCGCGCTTTCTCTTTGGCTCGTGTCCGCGCCATCACGGTCAATACCCTGACTGAGCTGACGCGCCTCAAGGTTTTTTACGTTCTGCTGGTCTTCGCGTTGCTTTTGATCGGCAGCTCGATCTTCATGGCGCAGTTCACCTTTCAACAGGAGTTTCAAATCCTGAAAGACGTCTCGCTCGGCGCGATGTCGATTTTCACCTCCCTGCTGGCAATAGTGGCAACGGCGCGGCTCATTCCGCAGGACATCGAGGATCGGACCGTTTACACAATTCTCGCCAAACCGGTGCCGCGTCTCGAGTATTTACTCGGAAAAATTGCTGGCGTGCTTTTGCTGTTGGCGATCAGTACGCTGGTAATGAGTGCCGTGTTTGTCCTGGTGCTCTACATGCGCGAGCAGGCTGTGTTGCACACGACAATCCGGCAAATGTCGGCGGCACCGCGCGAGCAACTGGACGCCGCGGTGCGCGCCGTGCGCGCCTCGGCCTTCAACATCGACATGGTACCAGGCATCACCATCATTTACCTAAAAGCGTGTCTGCTGGCTGCGCTGACGTTGTTTGTATCCACGTTCGCGACCACAAACATTTTCACCATCGTGGTAATGGCGTTCATCTATTTCATTGGTCATTTGCAGGCGACCGCGCGCGAGTACTGGCTGCAGGCACATGCCAGCGGCTTGATCACAAAGATCTTTCTCGCTGTCGTCGCTCTATTGTTTCCGGATTTGCAGGCGTTCAATTTGGTGGACGATATCGTTGCCGGCACTGCGATCTCGTTGGGATTGTTCTTCAAGACCGCACTTTTGGGAATTTTCTACACCGCAATTTACACTCTTTTGGCCGCGTTCGTCTTCTACGGGAAAGAATTATGATCCGCGCCATTCTCGTGGTCGTGATCCTGATCGTGCTCGGAGCCCTTAAAGTGCCAATTGAACGCGACCTCGCAGCGCTCCACAGGAAGGAACATTTCCGGGGCGTGGAATTTAATCTCGATCTTCGCGAAAAACTTGGCCAACTCGGTTTCGTCGCGGCTTTGAGCGGATTTCGGGCAATCGTCGCCGATGGACTTTTCATTCAGGCGCATGTGGCCTGGGAGCGGACAGAATGGGGGCGTGTGCTGTTGCTGTTCCGGCAAGTCACCACGCTTCAGCCGCGCGTGATCTTGTTTTGGGACATGGCGGCATGGCACATGGCTTGGAACGCCGCGGTGGCCGCGATGAATGATAAAAGCCAGCCACGCCTCGCGCTGCGGGTGAAGGCTCAGCGCGAATATTTTGCCTTGGGCAAAGATTTCCTCGAACGCGGGATAAAAAATAATCCGGATCGCCTGCAGCTTTACGAGGCGCTGGCCCGCCTTTACAAAGAGAAATACAAAGATCATGAGCACGCCGCAGAATTTTACGCCAAGGCAGCGACTTTCCCGGACGCGCCCAGCTACGAGCAGCGTTTTTCCGCGTACGAGCGTTCCTATTGCGAGGGACGCGAACGCGAAGCTTATGAGCAGCTGCGTCAGCTTTACGACGAAGGAGTGAAAGAGCGGTTACCGACTTTGATTACTCGGCTGAAATTTCTCGAGAACAAACTTGGAATTCCGCAGGATCAGCGAATCCCCGACAAATAAGGTGACATCGCCAAATCGTTGAAGCGTTGAAGCGTTTGCGTTGTAACGTTGTAAGCGTCGCGTCATGCGTTTTGCAATTTTTAGTGACGTTCACGCCAACCTCGAGGCGCTCGAAGCGGTTTTGGCCGATGCGCGCGAGCGCAATTGCACGCATTTTGTGTGCCTTGGCGATGTGGTCGGCTACAATGCGAACCCGCACGAGTGTGTGGAACGGGTTCGCGAACTGGATTGCCCGATCGTGAAAGGCAATCACGACGAGCAGGCGACGCTCGTCGAGTCCTCCAGTGATTTCAACCCGGTGGCGGAACGCGCCATCCAATGGACGCGCGACCACCTTGCCGAAGAAGACCGTCAATGGTTGCAGGACTTGCCGTTACAAAAACAGGTGCGCGATTTTACCATCGTCCACGCAACGCTCGATACTCCATCGCAATGGGGCTACGTGTTTAATAATCTCGATGCCGCCGCCAGCTTTGCCTACCAGTATACCGGCGTTTGTTTTTTTGGGCACACTCATGTGCCAATGGTTTTTATTCGCGACGATGGCGACATCAAACGCGAGCGCATGGAGTATGTGCGAATTAAGCCAAACACGAAATATTTCATCAACACGGGTAGCGTCGGCCAACCGCGCGACGGAAACTGGCGCGCGGGCTATTGCATTTACGACATTGAAAAGAACCTCATCCAGCAGTTGCGCATCAAATACGACTTGGAGACGGCGCAAAAAAAAATCATTAAAGCTGGTCTGCCGCGATTGCTCGCCGAGCGGCTTGCCATTGGAAGATAAGGTCGCTTCAACACTTCCCTGGCCGCCGAAGCCTTGATGAAGGAGGCACCCGTCACTCTGAATCCGAAATCCATCTTAATCATCAAGCCAAGCTCGCTCGGAGACATCGTCCACACCATTCCGGCAGTGGCACTGGTTCGCGACGCGTATCCCAATGCTGAGATTACCTGGGTGATTAACTCCGAGTTTGTGTCGCTCCTGCGGGGCAATTCGGACGTGAATCACGTTTACATTTTTCCGCGAGGCGAATTTCGCGGCCTCGGCGCAACGAAGAGCCTGATGCCGTGGTTAAAACAGACGCTGACTCTGCGGCCCGATCTTGCGCTGGATTTTCAGGGCCTGCTGCGCAGCGCGCTCATCGCCAAAATCTCGCGCGCAGCACAGTTTTACGGAATGAGCGATGCCCGCGAAGGCTCGCGCTGGCTTTACGATCGCGTCGCCAAGGTGGATCGCCGCGCGCATGCCGTCGAACGTTACATCAAGCTGGCCGAATTAGCCGGCGCCGCTGTCGGGGAATCCCTCCGTTGTCCCATTCCGACAGGAGACCCGCTTCCGCGGTTCGACCCATATCCGCCGTTCATTCTTCTTCATCCCTTTGCGCGCGGCGCGGGTAAATCGCTCTCCACGGCCGTAATCGAGGAATTCTGCCATGCCTTTGCGCCTACGCGCGTAGTGGTGGTGGGGCAATCGCGTCGCGGGATCGACGGCGCGCCGGAAAATTGCATTGATTTGACCAACCAAACTTCACTCTTGCAATTGATCTGGCTCATTCGGGCCGCGCACTTCATCGTGAGCGTGGACAGCGGCCCGATGCACATCGCCGCGGCGCTCACGGATCGCCTGTTGTCCATCCATACCTGGACCGATCCGCGCCGGGTCGGTCCTTACAACCCGAATGCGTGGGTCTGGAAAAACGGTCAACTCTGCCGCGTCAACAAACTCGCCACCACCAAAATTCGAGCGCGGGGGCGCCGGTTCAGGTGCAAGGACGTTCCCGCCCTGGCCGAAATGATCCGGCCACTCGTCCCACTGGACTCAATGTTCGCTTAGCTCACGCGAGCTCTTCAATTTGCCGCCGAGCGGCGCGCATTGCCTTATAAGGCATATCGCCCTACAAATGATTAAAAGCGACTGGATAATGTCACCCCGCCGTGAATAAGTGCTTCGCTGACTTTCGCGCGATTACGATCGCGCAGCATTTACTCGGATTGGCGGCGGGAGCGATCTTCTTAGTCGCCTGGCAGCGAATTCACAGCTTCATGTGAGCGCCGCGCTTGCCGCAACCGCTTTACGCGTTCATCGGACTTATGGCGGCAGCGATTTATCTTACCGGGGAGGAGCCGATCCGATTCGAAACAGACGTAAGACCAGAAAGCATCGTTTCCTTTTTGATCATCCTTAACATATTTCTGATTCTGGAATTTTCATATCGCTGCTATCTGCGCAGCCCGCGCGTGATCCCAGTCATCCTCGGCCCCTGCGCTGTGATCAGTTCCATTATTACGACTCTCGCGAAGCCTAGTCTCGCGATTGCTGCAGCTGGTGCTCTTACTCCTGTCGCCGCTTCGCTATTTCACCCGTCCTCGCGAAGAAACAAAATCGCGCTGCTTCTGGGATCGCTAGTGGTTGCATCGCTCTTGATTTTGCCAGCACAAGTGCCCGCACGGCGTGATCCGGCAAACGTAGCATTTTTGCCCACCCAGTTGTTTGTGATCCATGCTTGATTTGATTCGAGACCAAATTGCGAATGACCTGAGTGACGCAGCCGCGACGAAATATCCCAGGGAGCTTCTTAGCAAAGTCCACCAGATACTCGTCGTCGAAATCAACAAAGCTGCCACATTCAAAACCTGCCCAATTCTAGGCTTTAACCCAGATTATCTGATGTATGAACCGACTTCCGCCGATGCTCAAATGCGCGCGGAATTCGACGGCCGAGTTGACGATCTTTGTGCCTTCTACCGTTATTATCATAAGCGGGCGTGGACGAAAACAGCCCGATCGAATGGCGGGGAAAATTGCTCGCGAAATGCTGGCTTTCTATGGGCCTTATTGCCCTGCGTACTATCGTTGGAAGACGCGGCACCTCTCAAGAGAGTACAGCCAAAGTCTAATTGCGATCCAGGCGGCTGATCTTCGCCGCCAATGGGCCCGGTATAAACCACTCGAGAACCTGATTCACAGGACAACTGAACTCGCACAAAACGGACTTGGCGTTCCAGTACCTCGTTTTCTCTAACCTTGTCAGTTGTTTCTGGCACGCACTTACTCGCTGGCTATTGGCATATCCGCAGCAGCGATCGTAGTTATCCTATTTCCATCGGCGGCTAAGGTATCGGTTGGGTGCCTTCGCGACCGTAGTTGCATTTCTTTGCTGGTATAATTTTGCTGCCTGTCTCGAGGTTGCCATTATCCACACTCTGGACAACCGTCGCTACGACACCATCCAACTAATCTTTACTCTTCTGGCGCAATTTACTGCGTTCGTACTGATCGGCCAATGCGCGTTCGAAATTGGGAGATCCGTTTTGAAAACGAGCCGAGCGGAAAGTGGGTAATCACGCTTGCCAACCCCGGCCGTGCTTGGATCGCCTGTTAAAGCCAGGAGCACTTATTGTTCCTTGCCTGCTAGAGAATTGATTAGCACTGTCAGTTCGCGACACGCATTTTTTGCTCGGCAATATGCGCAGATCCAGTATGACGAACCAACTATCGATCTTGTACGACGCTTCCACCGTGTTACGCGTTTACACCTTTTGCTGAAGAATAAACTCGGCCAGTGGCAAATCTCGTGGATAGGTAATTTTGAAATTGAAGTCGTCATTGAGAACAAGTGCGACCTCGCGGCCGAGTCGTTCAACTGCGGAAACTTCGTCAGTCACTGAAACATTGTCCGCATAAATGGCGCGATAAGCCTCTTCGATTAGCGCGCGCTCGAAAATCTGCGGCGTCTGCATAGCGTAAAGTTGATGTCGATCCACTGAGCCGGTGACCAGAAGAACTTGTCCTGAGCGCGAGTCGAATTGATTGGCGTCTGCGCGTTTTAATGTGTCGTTGATCGGCTCGGCCAGGGTCGCCGCGCCGTGGGCGCGACACTGCTCGAAGACGCGCTCGATCCGCTCCGGAGTAATCAGAGGACGCGCGGCATCATGCACAGCAACATATTTTGCGTCGGCGCTCAGGCGCGCCAGACCAGCGCGCACGGAATCTTGCCGATGTTCGCCGCCAATAACGATGGATCGGACCTTCTTAAAGCTTCGATCACGCGCAATCTTTCCGATTTCGGCATGTCGATCTACGCAGGCGACGACGACGATTTCGCTGACAGAACCGGCCTCCTCGAACGCGCAGATGGTATGCGCGATCACCGGCGCGCCGGCGATATTTGCAAACAATTTGTTAAACCCCATGCGCCGACTGCTGCCTGCGGCGACGATGATGGCCGTTAGCATTAGCAAAAAAGGAAACGCCCAACGCCCAACGTCGAACGCCCAATCTCAAATTCAGAAACCAACAATTCGGCGTTGGATGTTGGGCGTTGAGCGTTCGGTGTTTTCTTCACTGCAGCTGCTTCTGCACTTCCGCGCTCAGCGTCTTGCCGTCCACGCGACCGGCCACTTTCGCCTGCAACGCCTTCATCACCGCGCTCATCTGTGTTTTTGATGTGGCGCCGACCTCGGCAATCGTCTCCCGTACAACTTTTACCAACTCATCGCTGCTCATTGCTTGCGGCAAATATGCATTCAAGACCCCCAATTCCTCTTTCTCTTTGCTGGCCAGTTCGGCGCGCCCGCCTTTTTCGAAACTCTCGATCGAATCCTGCCGTTGCTTGACCTGCTTACGAATCACGTGTGCAGCCTCGGCATCGCTCAGTTCGGCTTCCGTTCCTGATTTTGCAATCGCAGCATATTTCAAAGCTGATTTGAGCATACGCAAAACGCCAAGCTTCGTGCTGTCCCTGGCACGCATGGCCTTCTTCAAATCCGAATCCAAACGCTCTTCCAATGTCATTGGCGCAAAGCCTACGTTACCGCTGCGCACTTGTCGATTGCGCGGCAGCCAGCCATGACGGCGACTTTTTTCTTGCCTAACGAATTGCCAGCAGGCGAGCTTTAACTCTATCGCGTTCCGGCTCTACGATCTGAGTAGATCGCGCCGCCGGAATTTCCAGCCATCCCGCTTCATCAAAGAACCACGAGCGCCGTTCCAGTTTAACAAAAATGGGGTGTACAGCTAAAAAACGGGAGATGGGAATTGTGAGCTGGCCTATGAAAGCGTTGCCACGATATTGTGCTACGGCGCCCTGATCCAAGGAGGCCGAGTCCACCATTTTAACACGCGAGGAGCGGGCAGGCAGTCGCATAGTTGCGCAACGCAACGCGCCAGCTTCGTCGCGCCCCAAAACGGAAAGTATCGGTTCGGACATGCGCATTGCTTTTGGGGAAAGGCGCACCTCTATACGGAGCGAATGAGGCAGCCTGGAAACTGAACCAATTGAGCCATCAGCGACGGTTTTATCGCGTGTACCGAGCTTCACCAAACGTTCGGGCCGACCCGCGTATCCGAGAAATCGCTTCCTTGATAATTTGAGCTGCGTTTTGTGGCAACGAATCGCCCGAAGCTTGGTCGCTGTTTCGATTGGGGATTGCCGGATCGTTTCCGCACGATCAAAAAACGCGGCGCTCCTACCGTGCACAGTATAACTCCAGATGGCCATCCGTCCGGTCGTAGTTGGATCCGGAAAATAGTCGCTCAAGACAAGCCGAAGCATTACCCCGAGCGCGCTATGGTCGGGATGCGTATCAGAAATCGACGGGACGAGAAAATCCGTGGGCGGCCAGTCCGCAATGATGGCCGTAAAGCGCTCAAGCGCAGATCGACAATCGCACATCAACAAGGCGGTCAATTTCTGATCGGGCAGAGCCATAAAACGCGCGGCTGACACATTCACGCCGAGAACGCGCAATGCCGCGAGCGCTTCTGTGCGTCGCAATCGTCCCCAGCGCTTGCGATCGGTTGCGTCCAGGCGCCACTTGCGTTCGAGCACCCGCTGCGGCCAGGGATTATCGTCGCCGTCTGTAGCATAAACGACACGAATCGCTGCACCTGCGCGAACTGCTCGTTGTAAAAGGATGCTGCACGCGAGCGATTCATCGTCAGGATGCGGCGCGAACACTATTAAGCGAGAACTTGAACGAAAAGCTGGAACAAGCACGGGTAAGTCTTCTAGCAGAAGCCAAGCTAAACGCAATGCCAGAACTCTTATCCTTTTGCCCGTGGGTGGGAGAATTTCTCAGGGATAAAATTCCGATCCACCGCCTGGGCCCAGAGAAGAACGAGTTCCGTTCCGGATGCCGTTTGCACAAAAGTGTGTCTGCCCGGCGTGAGAAACCGTGCACCGTCATATGGCGTCCCATCGAGCATCCCTTTCACCTGCCCGTCATCACGCGCGATAATTTTGTAAGCTGCGGGAATCACAACTTCGAAGTCCATCCGCGTGCTGTCTGCTGCAGATGGTTTCAAAAACTTGCCCACTACCCGCAAGTCGTCGCCGACAGGAATATAATTTTCCCAGATAAATTTTTTCGCGTGGATGGGCATCCGCCCCTTCATGACCGCAACACAGGTGTGCGTCTCAACAGCTCGCTCGGCAGCATTGTCGGCTACAAGACCTCGGTTGAGGCGCTCCATCATGATCGATTCCGTCACCGGCCAAAAACAGCGTTGCCGAAAGATGGTTTCGCCCTTGCAATCGAGGACGTAATCGCTGGGATCGGTCAATTTCAAAACACCGCGAAGCAAATTCGTCTCGATTTGGGCGCGATCGATCCACAACGGGCGCGTGGCAATTATTAGAAAAAATTCCGCAAGAGCGACAAACGCCGGCAAAGGCACACGGCGCAGATAACGGCTGACATGCAGGTCGTACTTCGCTAAGCGAGATGAAACACCAAGCAAAACTCCGCTAACGAGCACGAATGCGAGAGGATAATACGGAAGGTAATCCTGGCGGATGAGAAAGTTCCAAAAACTGCGCAGAGCTGGCACATAAAAACCGCAGATGAGAAAAATGAAAGCGCGCCGAAACGCCACTGCCGGCTCGGGAGTTGCGCGAACGATTAGTCGCGCAGCATATATCGCAAATGGGAAGACCACAGGGAAAACGATGATCCACCAGGCTGGATGATTCTTGGCATTGAGATGCGGCAGAATATTGTGCTCAAAATTGCAATAGCGAAATTCACGCCATACGCTAGCAAGAGCGAACGCGGCCGCGATCGCGCCGGGAGCCAGGAGGATCGCAGCAAAGAATGCTGCCGTACAGCGCGCGAGATGTGTCCAAGACTGGCCAAGTTGTTTTCTCCCCACCAGGAAGAGCGCAATCGGTGCACCGACCAAAAGCGCCAGTAACAACAGAATCGACTTCATCGAGACGCTGAAACAAAATCCGAGCAACAGCCCACCAATCAACGCTCGAGGCACTGTCAACGGTCTACTGATCAGCGTCATAATGCATAGAAGCCAGAGCGGCGCCCAGAGGTTATCGGTTCGAAATTCAAACGAAATAAAATGATAGAGGGTGTAAAGGCCGGCCAGAATCACCGCCCAGATGCCGGCGCGCCGCGAAAAAAGTGATTCCCCAATTCGGTAAGTGCACCACGCTCCGACAAAGTACATCGGCAACAGGATCAAACGCATCCAGTAAAGAATGGTCGCCCGATCGCCAATCAGTCCGAAAATCGGCGCAAGCGTTATCTGGAAAAGGGGCATGTGATTATCGAACACATCGCGGTATTGAACGAAGCCGCGCGCCCAAGCCCAGATTACATGCATGTGCTGCGACTCGTCGCTGTCGAATCGGTAGCGCGTAATATTAACGAGCTTGAGCACAACCATGAGCGCAAAGAGGCCGGCAGCCGCCATGAACTCCGCCGATCCGAACATGCCAAAGTAGTCGGCGCCGCGTTGTGCAAGCGATCTGCGCCCCGACGATGCAGGTTGGCTTGTCGATATTGTAGATTCCAGCGCCATCTCGAGTTGACTCCTAGCGGAGGCTAATTCTGCGCAACAATTTTCTCAGCGCACTTCCGGACCGATTCCGCGTCGCTCGCGGATATCACATCGACGTCTCCACACGTGCGTCGCAGCAAAGCAGCCAGCACGCCGCCCGGCCCCAGCTCAATAAAAAGGTCGGAACCACGCTCGGCGAGCCGCTCCATACAATCGAGCCAGCGCACCGTGCCCGTGACTTGATCTTGCAAAGTGCGGCGAATTTCAATCGGCGTTTCCACTTCTTCACCGGTCACATTGCTAATCACTGGAAAGCGCGGCGGTTGCACCGGAACATGCTGAAGCACTGCGCCAAGTTTCTTATATGCGCTTTCCATCAGACGTGAATGATACGCACCCCCAACATTGAGTAATGTCGCCCGGCGAATACCATATTCCTTGGCTACGCCGACTGCCGCTTCCACTTTCGCCAGCTCACCCGAGATGACGACCTGGCCCGGCGCATTGATGTTCGCAATATCGACATCTTCATCCGCTGCGAGCTGGCGCACCATGTTTTCATCCGAACCGATCATCGCCGCCATCGCTCCATTTGTCGCCGCGCAAGCTTCGTCCATCAATTCGCCGCGCCGCTGCACGAGCTTGAGGCCCGTGGCAAAATCAAAGGTGCCAGCGGCCGCGTGCGCAGTCATTTCGCCTAACGACAAGCCGGCTGCGCCGCCGACCGGAAAATTGCCCGCCAACTCGCGCAGAACCGCTAGGCAGGCCAGTCCGTGAACCAAAAGTGCAGGCTGGCAATTCGAAGTCTTGGTCAATTCCTCGATAGGACCAGTCCACGCAATTTCGCTCAAGTTTCGGCCGAGAATCTCGTCCGCTTCTCGAAACAAATCCGCCGCGACAGGAAATTGGTCTGCGAGATCACGGCCCATTCCGATGGTCTGCGCGCCCTGGCCCGCGAAAAGCAGTGCGATTTTTTTTGCCATACGCACTAGTTAACGCGGTTCAATTCGTGGCGCGAGCATGATTCTGGGTAGCGCACGCGTCTCGCGTATTGGTTTTGGCGTCGCGCCAAAACGAACTTTTCCCAGAGGGGACGACGAAGTGGTGGCTGCCGCAATGAATGAAAGTTCGCGACGGCGAGACACCGTCGCCAGCACGCGAGACGCGTGCGCTACCCATTTTACGCTTGCGCACTGATTTCCTGCCACGAGCGTAGTAAAACTTGTCGATCCTATGCCTTTTACGACGCGCGAAATTGAATCACCCGACGCCGTGACACAAGTGACTGCGGCTGACGCAGCAGTCCCAGAGCCCGATGACGACATCGGCGAGAAAATGGTCCTAAATATGGGGCCGTCGCATCCGGCCACGCATGGCGTTTTGCGGCTAGTGCTGGAGCTCGACGGGGAGATCATTACCAAGGCCACGCCGGACATTGGTTTTCTACATCGCGGCGACGAGAAAATCGCCGAAAACATGCAATACAACCAGTTCGTCCCTTATACAGATCGGCTCGATTATCTCGCGCCGCTGTCAAACAACGTCGCCTACGCGCTGGCAGTGGAAAAGTTGATGGGCTGGGATATTCCGCCGCGCGGACAAGCGATCCGCACCATTTGCTGCGAAACCTCCCGCATTTCCTCGCACCTGCTCGGTCTCGGAGCGATGGCACTCGATCTAGGCGCGATGACAGTCTTCCTCTACACATTCACTGAGCGCGAAAAACTCTATGACCTTTTCGAGCTGCTCACTGGCGCGCGTTTCACTACCTCCTACACGCGCGTGGGCGGGCAAATCCGCGATCTGCCGGAAAATTTCATCCCGCAGCTCAAAAAATTCCTCGATGACTTCGGGCCAAGTCTCGATGAATGCGACAAACTGCTCACACGCAACCGCATTTTTGTAGATCGGACTAAAGACGTCGGAGTCATCTCGAAAGAGCGCGCCATCGCGTACGCCCTCTCCGGTCCGAATTTGCGCGGCAGCGGGATCGAACACGACTTGCGGCGCAAACATCCGTATCTTGATTACGAGAATTACGATTTCGACGTGGTGATTGGCAGCGCGGGCGATTGTTACGATCGATATCTAGTGAGGATCGAGGAAATGCGCCAAAGCGTCCGGATCTTGCGGCAAGGCATCGATAAACTTCCCAGCGGACCAATCAACGTGGCGGATTGGAAAAATATGGCCCCGCCAAAATCGCGGGTCATGACGAAGATGGAAGAGCTGATTCATCATTTTATCGTGGTGACTGAAGGGCTCGACGCGCCGCCGGGTGAAATTTATTTCGCGGCTGAAAATCCCAAAGGCGAGCTTGGCTTTTACATCAACAGCAGAGGCGGCGGCGTGCCGTATCGGTTAAAAATTCGCGCGCCATCGTTTGTGAATCTCAGTATCCTGCCCGAACTTCTGCCGGGTTGCATGGTCAGCGACGTGCCTGCGGTATTAGGGAGTCTGGACTTCGTCATGGGCGAATGCGACAGATAACTATGTCGATCTTGCAATTGGTCTCGAGATTCGTGCTCGTGCTCCTTCTCGTGCTCGGAATTTCTTGCTCCGGCAAACGAATCACAAAAGCAAACGTAGATCAGGTCACTGAGGGAATGTCAAAAAAACAGGTGGAATCGATTCTTGGTCGGCCCACCTCTCTTAGCACTGAGGATTTCGTGATCATGAAAAAAACGACCTATGTTTACCGGCAAGGTAAGGACACGGTGAAGGTCGTTTTCAAGGACGACAAGGTGCAGTCGAAAGACAGCACGTTATCCAATTAATCGGCTGCTTTCGGTGGACTCTACGAGCATATCTGTTCCCGCCGAGTTGGAGCGGAAAATGGATGCTGCGATCGGGCTTTATCCGCAGGATCATCGGCGAAGCGCAGCCATGCCGCTATTGCATCTGTGGCAGGAGCACTTCGGATTCATCAGCGACGAAGCCGTGCTATGGATCGCCGAAAAGCTCGGCTTGCAACCAATCAACATTCTCGAGCTGGTGACCTTTTATCCGATGTTTCGCCAGCAGCCGGCGGGTAAAACTCATATCCGCGTGTGCTGCACACTCAGCTGCGCCATGGCTGGCAGTTTTGAGCTGATGGAAAATTTATGCGCGGACCTTGGAATCCAGCACCAATCTGATGGAGAGGGAATTCATAATCCCATTGCCGTCAGCGCCGACGGAAATTACAGCGTCGAGTTTGTCGAATGCCTGGCAAGCTGCGGCACCGCGCCCGTATGCATGATTGGCGAACAGTTGTATGAAAAGGTTTCGCCAGAGTCCGCGGCAGACATCCTTTTAAATCCGCAATCCGCAATCCGGAATCCGCAATTTCATTCACCCCATCCCCTCGAACACCGCTTAACCTTCAAGAACATTGGGCGCGCCGATTGGACGACTGATATTGATTGCTACCTGCACGACGGCGGTTACGAACAACTGAAGCAAGGGCTGACCATGTCGCGCAGCGATATCGTCAACAAAGTCAAAAACTCCGGACTGCGCGGCCGCGGCGGGGCAGGATTTTCCTGCGGTCTGAAGTGGAGCTTTATCAAGCCGGACGAAAAGCGGCCGGTCTATCTGATTTGCAACGCGGACGAGTCTGAGCCGGGCACGTTTAAGGACCGCTACATCGTTCACTACGATCCGCATCAGTTGCTCGAAGGCATTCTAATCTCATGTTACGCGTTGAACGCGCACACGGCGTACATCTACGTACGAGGCGAATTCCCGGTGGGCGCGAAAATTCTCGAACGCGCCATCGAAGAAGCGCGTGCACACAATTTTGTTGGAAAAAACATTCTCGGCTCCAGATTTGACACGGAGATTTACGTTCATCGCGGAGCCGGCGCTTACATTTGCGGAGAAGAAACGGGCTTAATCGAATCTTTGGAAGGCAAGCGTGGTTACCCGCGAATTAAGCCGCCCTATTTTCCGGCGGTGCTTGGTCTCTACATGTGTCCGACAATCGTGAACAATGTCGAGACCCTCTGCCACGTAAAACACATTATCGCCATGGGCGGCGCGGAATACGCGCGCCTCGGCCGACCGAATAATACGGGAACGCGGATTGTGTGTGTCAGCGGCGACGTCCAGCGACCAGGCTACTTTGAAATTGAAGTCGGTGCGGTGACGATGGGTCAGTTGATTTACGAGATGGCCGGCGGATTACGACCAGGCCGAAAATTAAAGGCGGTTATTCCGGGCGGAAGTTCTGCCAAGGTGTTGCGCGCCGATGAGCGATTTAAGCTCAAGCGGAGACAAACTGACGGCTCGACAGTCGAGCGGGAGATATCGATTGATGAGATCCTGATGGATTTCGATTCGCTTACAGCGGCGGGTTCCATGGCCGGTTCCGGCGGCGTGATCGTGTTGGATGATTCCCGCGACATGGTCTGGGTATTAAACAACATTAACGAGTTCTATGCCCACGAAAGCTGCGGCCAATGCACACCCTGCCGGGAAGGCTCGCTTTGGATGAAGAAAATTACCGACCGCATGTTGCGCGGCGGGGGAGTTGTGGAGGATCCGGAAACACTCAAGACCATTGGTGACAATATCGCCGGGCGCACAATTTGCGCCTTTGGTGAGGCGTGTGCCTGGCCGACGCAAAGTTTTGTCGAAAAGTTTTCAGAGGAATTTGCGGCCCGTGCGCAGAAACCTGTGCCCCCGCCACTTCCGCCAGAATATACGCCAGAAGAGTTAATTGAGCGGGACGAGATTTCGATAGCTCCCCTCGCCCATGACCCCGGTTGGGAAAAAGCTGGAACAGCGGGGACGATTTAAAATGCAACCTCGTGATCGCTGATCGACATTTTTCGATTGCGAGTAAGAGCAAGAACTACTGATGAGCGACTCAACAGACACCGCGCCTCTGCTCTCTAACGTGCAGGTTGACGGCGTGTGGCATCAATTTCCTAAGGGCACGCGCGTGATCGAGGCATGCGAGAAAGCTGGGAGCTATGTGCCCCGCTATTGTTACCACAAGAAGCTTAGTTCACCCGGCAATTGCCGGATGTGTTTGATCGAAATGGGGTTCCCGAGGCTCGGCCCAGATCGCAAACCCGAGCTCGGCGCTGATGGCAAACCGATCATCAATTGGATACCGCGTCCGCAAATTTCCTGCGCCCAGGATGTGGCCGAAGGCATGGCCGTTCGCACCAATTCGCCGCTGGTGAAGGAATGTCAGCGCGGCGTGATGGAATTTCTGCTTATCAATCACCCGCTCGATTGCCCGATTTGCGATCAGGCGGGCGAATGCCGCTTGCAGGAATTCAGCGTCGATTACGGGGATTCCAAGTCGCGCTTTCTCGAGAACAAAGTCAAAAAACCAAAAAACGTTGTGCTCGGGCCGCGGGTCACGCTCGATGATGAACGCTGCATCCTCTGCTCGCGGTGCATCCGTTTTTGCCAGGAAATCGCACACGACGACGTGCTCGGCTTCGTCGATCGCGGGAGTTACACCGTGCTGACAGCCCATCCGGGCAAGCGGCTGGAAAATAATTATTCTCTTAACACCGTAGATATTTGTCCCGTTGGCGCGCTTACCTCGACGGATTTTCGTTTCAAAATGCGCGTCTGGTTCCTCAAAGAAACAAAGAGTATCTGCACAAGTTGTGCCACCGGTTGCAATACCATCATTGGCACGCGTGAGGACGTGATTTACCGGCAAACGCCACGCGAGAACGATCACGTGAATTCGTGCTGGATGTGCGATTATGGGCGGCTCAATTTCTATTATCTGCAATCCGATCAACGATTACTTGAACCGCAGATTCGTTCCGAAGGAAAACTGGTTCCCACAGATTGGCCAAGCGCGATCGCACAGGCGGCGCTCCAGCTAAAACAATTTTCCGGTCCTGAAATTGGCATCATTGCTTCTGGCCGCATGACGAACGAGGAACTTTGGCTAACGTCGCAGCTGGCAAAGTCGTTAGGTGTTCAGTGGATCGACATCGTCCCACGCCGCGAGCCCGGCGACGACATTTTGCTGAGCGAGGATCGTAATCCAAATACGAACGGCGCGCGCTTGATTCTTGGATCGACGTCCGAGCCGGGCGCAAAACTTATGGCGATCGCTGATGCTGTGAAATCTGGACAAGTCAAAGCGCTGGTGATTTTGAAAGAAAACACAATGCATTTGGGCATACCCGTCGAGCAGCTCGCGCAGCTCCCTGCATTCATTATGGTGAATATTTTGTCGAACGAGGCGACCGAAAAAGCGACCGTCGTTCTGCCCGCGTGCGGTTTTGCGGAAAAACGCGGCTCAATGATCAACGGCAGAGGCCGATTGCAACGATTGAATCGGGGCGTGCGCCCGCCTGGAAATGCGCTGGATGATTGGGAGATTTTGCGTGATTTGCTTCAGGCAGTCGGCGGAGGCGACTCGCTTCTCTCCATCGATGATGTCTTTCGTCGCATTAGCGAAACAGTCCCGCAGTTCGCCGGGTTGACCCTGAGCAAAATCGGCGACCTCGGCGTGCACATTTTGCAAATGGAAGAATTACCGCCGATGCATCCCAGCGACGAGGAAAAAATCGAGCAAGCCGTCGCGATCCAGACAACACGCCGCGCCATCCGGCAACAGCTCCATGACGCGCCTAAAGCTGCAGCTGTTGGAACACACTAGGACTGCAAGATTGATATGGATCCTTTTTTCATTATCACCTCGCTGCTGAAAATCGTCGGCATTCTCTTTGTGGTGATTCTACCGATGGTTTCCTACGCCGTTTATGCCGAGCGCAAGGTGAGCGCGGCGATTCAGGACCGGCTCGGCCCGAATCGCGTGGGACCAGCCGGTCTATTCCAGCCAATTGCCGATATGTTCAAGTTGCTGCTGAAAGAAGATTTCACGCCGCGTAACGTAAACACGTTTTATTATTGGCTGGCGCCGTGTCTGGCGGTGATGCCGGCCATCATTACGATCGCGGTAGTGCCGTTTGGCAGCACTTTGTTCGGCGTTCCCATGGTGATCGCCGATGTGAACGTCGGAATTCTTTTCGTGTTTGCCATCGCCTCACTTGGAGTTTACGGAATCGTGATCGGCGGTTGGGCATCGAATTCCAAATACCCATTCCTCGGCGGCATTCGTTCCAGCTCGCAAATGCTTTCATACGAACTTTCGCTGGGGCTTGCGGTTATTCCCGTCTTTCTGCTCGTCGGAAATTTGCGGCTCACCAGCGTGGTGCGTTACCAGATCGAACACGGCTGGTTCATTGCGCCTTTTGTGGGCGATTGGATGAACCCTTGGAAATGGGTGCTCGCTGTTCCCATGATCATTTCCTTCTTAGTGTTCATGATCGCGATTTTTGCCGAGACAAACCGGCTGCCGTTCGATCTGCCGGAAGCCGAGCAAGAACTCGCCGGCGGTTATAATACCGAATACAGCTCGATGAAGTTCGCCCTCTTTTTCCTCGGCGAATACGCGGCAATGATCACCGGCTCGGCCGTCATCGTGACATTATTTTTCGGCGGCTGGCATTTTCCAGGGATCCCCGACGGCTCGCGCGGATGGATCTTCGGCGTGATCAACATCGCAGTCTTCTTCGCAAAAGTCGCCACCATGATTTTCATCTTTATGTGGGTCCGGTGGACACTGCCCCGTTTTCGCTACGATCAACTGATGCGGCTCGGCTGGCTGTTCTTTTTTGAGATTGCGCTGGTCAACATCTTCGTTGCCGCCTGGATACTCGCATACTTTCCTAGTAGTTAAGATGCCGGCAAGCTGAGGGACAGAGCACGGAGCGGTTCGCCGAAAGCATAACAAAGAATCATGAGGTTTTCATTGTGCAGTGCCTCGTATGTTGAGCTAGCGATGGCACCTCTCGGTACATTTGGTACCCGTAAACGCCGATTCCAACTGGCGACTGCCTAAATTACGTATATGTGTTGACTCATGAAGAACCTGGGAAGCCGATGTTTCATTGTTTTCTATTTGCTGGCTGCCGTAAGCATTTCTTTTGCTGGGGAATTCAAAAGCAAAATCATTACGACTTCGCCAGTGGTCATTACGGTTGCTGACGATCACTTTCTTAAGATTACGAACTTTACACAGGAAGGAGGCGTTGATCGCGGCGTGGTTGCGGTGACACTAACGGGTGAAAATAATCAGCGCGCCAATGTTTTGACGGCGAGCCGCATCGACTTGAGCACCGGGAGCGTTTCGCAAAACCCACCAGAAATTATCAACCGAGTGACAATAGCAGGACCAGCTCAAGTAATGATTGCCCCCGTAATGGGTGCAACGCTCTTCATAACATATAGAAAGGAGCCCAATCAAGGCACAGCTACTTCCACAGTGGTGATTGTCACTCCCACTCCTACACCGACCGCAACTGCTACTGTTACTCCGACTCCTACTCCTACGCTTTAAGCCACGTGCATGGAACGACCAATTGCACGGCCGCCCGTCTAAGGCGGATTGTAATTTTGATTGCCAGCTTTACCCCGCCAAGGCGTCAATTGCTTTCCACTCTTCGGGAGTTAGCTTGAGCTTTGCGGCAGCGATATTTTCTTCCAAGTGGGGAACGGAGGATGTGCCAGGAATTGGCAACATCACAGGCGATCGCTCCAAAAGCCACGCGAGCGCGACTTGAACCACGCTCACGCCGTGAGCCTTTGCCGCAGCATTTAGCGGGTTTTCAGGTTTCAAACCTCTGCCTCCTCCGATAGGAAACCAAGGCAGAAAGCCAATGTTCTCCTTCTCGCAATAGACCAAAACCCTTTCCGATTTTCGGTCCTCAATATTGTACTCATTTTGCACGCTTACTATCGGAAGAACCTTACGGGCGCGCACGATTTCGTCTGTACTAACGTTCGATAATCCCACGTGTCGAATCTTGCCGGCATCCTGCATTTCCTTGAGCGCGCCGAGCGATTGCTCCAAGGGCACTTTCCGATCGACTGTGTGCAATTGATACAAATCGATCCGCTCTAGCCGTAGCCGTTTTAGACTTCCTTCGAGAGCCTGCTTTAGATGTTCGGGGCGACAGTTTGGCACCCATTGACCGGGCCCCGGCCGGGTCAAACCGCCTTTTGTCGCGACGACGAGTCCCTTGGGATAACGATATAGCGCCTCCGCAATTAGTAGTTCGCTTGTGTCTGGGCCATAGGCGTCGGCGGTATCGATTAAGTTGACGCCCAGCTCGACCGCGCGTCTGAGAACTTTCAGCGCGTTCTGCCGGTCAGGCGGCCAACCCCAAATCCGTTCACCGGTGATGCGCATTGCGCCAAAGCCGAGTCGATTGACCGTGAGATCGCCGCCTAACGTAAAAGTCGGATTTGAAGCCATTTTCGATGTCGTTGATGAGTCAGCTCCGAAGATTACATCGGATTTCCCCACCAAAAGCGCCGCTCCGCTTGCCACGGCTGCGCCAAGAAACTGTCGGCGGGTTACATCCAGCGCTCGCTTGGGTTCCAGAGACTCGTCACCCATCATGCTAGAATTATCTTTATGAAAAGCGCTGCAAACGCAAGAGCCCTCTTCCGCGCTGTCTTTTGGCGCTGAAATCGAGGGAGTCAATTCTCTTTACCGCCGCTCACGCATCAGAACAGCGAACGCCTCGTCGAGATTTTTCCCAAAAATTACGATGCCTCCTTCATGTCCCGCCATGATAAGAATTTTTCTGTTTCGCAGCTCGGTAACCTTGAAGAGCCGCGTTATTTCGTACGCCATCTCCGGTGTGCCGTACTCACTCGCTTTCGAGCTCGTTGGAACCTGATTTAAAAGGGCTCCCCACAATTTCGGGTCGTGGCAATGAATAATCGCACCGGCCTTTGCATCGGATTCGTAAATTGCAGCGTGCGTCAACGATTCAGAAGAAGGAATCGCAGTCCCTTCGTATTGGAGCCAGTTCCTTTCAAAATCGTAAGCGACGACTCTTGCGCAATCTGCCACCTCCAGTTCTGGTATTCCGCCGGTCGCCGAACCAGTGATATAAAAATTATTGGTCGTCCCATCTCTAACGCTCAGGTTGCCGAATCCAACGCCACTTGAATCAACGCCGATGAGTTGAAGGTGCAGAAGTTTCCGCCGGCATACATTTAATTTGGCGAACCCGTCGAACAAGGCGATCTCGTTAGGCGCGGGCTCACACTTGAACTTTACGTATTTGCTCACGGCGCGTGCTCAGGGAAAAGCGCGCGGATGCTTTTCTCGTTGGCTTCACACACGCCTCGCTCAGTAATCAATCCGGTTATCAACCGTCGCGGCGTAACATCGAAACCGTAGTTTGCAGCTCGACTTCCCTCAGGCGCAACGCGCACTTCCACTTGTTGTCCTTCTAGCAAGCCGTCGGCGCACTTCACTTCTTCCGCGCCCCGCTCTTCGATTGGGATTTCCTTCAATCCGTCCCGCATCCTCCAATCAATCGAAGACGAAGGCAGCGCAACATAGAAAGGAACATTATTATCTTTCGCCGCCAGCGCCTTCAGATACGTCCCAATCTTGTTTGCAACATCTCCCGTGTAAGTCGTGCGATCGGTTCCGACCAACACGAGATCCACTTCGCCATGTTGCATCAAATGCCCTGCCGCGCTGTCAGCGATCACCGTATGCGGCACGCCGTGCTCGCCTAACTCCCAGGCAGTGAGTTTTGAACCCTGATTCCTCGGTCTCGTCTCAGCCACCCACACGTGGACCGGCACTCTGCTATCGTGCGCGGCATAAATCGGTGCGGTAGCTGAACCGTAATCAACAAAAGCGAGCCATCCCGCGTTGCAATGTGTGAACACGTTGACCGGCTTTCCCGCCTTCTTTCGAGCAATCTGTCGCAAGAGATTCAACCCATGCTGCCCAATCATCCGGCAATGCTCCGCATCTTCATCGGCAATCAGTTTGGCTGTGCGCAAAGCAAGCGCGACCTTCTCGTCCACGGTTTTTCCATCAGCAATATTCTTTAGCTGGCGCTCGACCGCCCAGGAAAGATTAACTGCTGTCGGTCTCGCTGCGTTTAGTTGCGCCGCCGCGCTGGCAAGGTGCTCATCAAACTCCGGAATTGCAGGACGCGCCGCCGCAGCCTCAATTGCCGCCAGATACATCCCGTATCCGGCGCTCGCACCAATCAGGCCTGCTCCGCGAACGTGCATCTCGCGAATTGCTGCCGCCATCTGCTCGACCGTGCGGACTTCCTCAATCACGAAACGGTGTGGCAAAAATCGCTGGTCGATCAGCTGTACGACACATTGATCTTCCAGCGTAAGCCAGATCGTCCGAAAATGTTGCCCTCTTACTTTCACAAGTTTTGATTATGATTTGCGGATCTCATTCTTAATTCATTAATCGTTCAAACGCTCAATTGTGGACACTCTGCTCTCCACCTCCCGTCGTATCTTTGTCGCGAAGTTGCCGCATGCCACAGAGTTCAGGTGGAAAATTGCGCGCGCACTTCCATAGGCACGCGCATGGGACGGCCAGTTCTGGCATTGACGGGACACCAGAGCGTGCGCGCTTGAGACAAAGGCCGGCGATCGCTTTTGCTTCGGATTTCGGTAAAGCGTTCGAAGGTAAGCCGAGTGGCTTTGCCTACCCAAGTGCGAAGGATAATTTCGTCGCCTAGCGCCGCCGGCGCCTTGTAATCGATCTCGTGTCGCAACACAACCCAGCGGATCATTTTCTGAGCTTCAGGCCCGGCGATTGCTCGCCAATGCGCCGTGGCAACATCCTGAACCCAACGCACGTAAACGGTGTTATTAACGTGATTTTGTTGGTCGATATCGGCCGCAACCACCGGCATAACCATTTCGAAAGGGGACGAGGACATCGAGAATCGATAATCAGTTTACCTTTCTCTGGTCTTGCAATCGATTTAATCCTGTAAATCCTGTTTGGAGATCGAGCATCCGCCTTGGCTCGACTAGAGTCACGACAAGCGGGCAAGGCACAAGTGTATGGCCATTACTGTTCCACGACCGAAACTTAACTGGCGCGAGCGGCTTTATTTGCCCGCCATCGTCGCAGGGCTTGCCATTACGATCAAACATTTCAAGAACATGCTGCTCGGGCGAACCAAGGTCACGATGCAATATCCCGAGCAGAAATGGGACAGCAGCATGCCGGATCATTATCGCGGTGCGCCGGCACTCGTGCGCGACGCCGACGGCCGGGTGCGCTGCGTGGCGTGTCAGCTCTGCGAATTCATTTGTCCACCACGCGCGATTAAAATTGTTCCCGGGGAAATCCCTTCAACTGATCGCTTTGCCAAAGTCGAAAAATATCCAGAAGAATTCGATATCGACATGATCCGCTGCATTTTTTGCGGCATGTGCGAAGAGGTTTGTCCCGAGCAGGCGATTTTTCTGCGCAAAGATTACGCGATCACTGGATTTACGCGCGCGGATATGGTGCATCACAAGGAGAAACTCCTTGAGATCGGCGGTGTTATGCACGGCGTGGTGTTGAAATGGAACGAAAAAAAGTGAGCGGGTTGTTAATTGCCGATTCTTCGGTCGCCTTTCCTTCCGCAATCCGTAATTGATCATGCCTCCATTCCTGTTCTGGCTTTTCGCGTCATTGATGCTGGTTTTCGGCGCGGCCGTCGTTCTCAATCGCAATCCGGTCGCAAGCGCGCTCAGCCTTGTCGTTTCGTTCCTTGGTCTCGCCGCGCTGTTCATGTCGCTCGACGCCTACTTTGTTGGAATCATTCAGGTGCTGGTTTACGCAGGCGCGGTGATGGTGCTTTTCCTTTTCATCATCATGCTGCTCAACTTGCGGGCCGAGGAAGGGCGCCGGATCAATTGGCTGGCTGCCACAGGCGGAATCGTCGTCGCCCTCATCTTGGTCATCCAGATTTTCTCTGTGATCGGGCACTTCCAAGCCGCACGGCAAACTTTTCCGTCGCTTGAAAGATCGACAACTGACGATGTCTGGAACATCGGCGCGCTGCTTTTCAGCAATTACAATCTGCCGTTTCAGATCGTTGGCGTTCTGGTGCTCGTGGCGACCATCGGTGTGGTCCTCTTAAGCAAACGCGAGCCTCGATAAGCATGATCACGCTCGGCGATTATCTCATTGTCAGCGGCATTCTTTTCGCGATCGGTTTCGCCGGCGTGATGCTGCGCCGCAATCTTATCATCATTCTCATGTCGCTGGAGCTGATGCTGAACGCGGCAAACTTATCCCTTGTCGCTTTCTCTCGATTCAGGGTCAGCCCGGCTGGCTTGCCAAATTACAACGCCCAGGTGTTCGTCTTTTTCATCATCACCGTCGCCGCCGCTGAAGTTGCCGTGGGACTCGCGATCCTCGTTGCTCTCTTTCGGGCGCGCCAAACAACAGACGTGAAGGACATCAGCGAGCTAAAGTTTTGAGCCGCAAATCCAATGAGTTCAATCTTACCGTGGATTCTTCTACTGGCGCCGCTGTGTAGCGCAGCCTGTATCACTCTCTTCGCGCTGCGATGGAAAGCGTTGAGCAGCTTTATTTCGATCATGGCAGTACTGCTAAGCTTTATTTGCAGTTGTTTGGTCTTCGCGCGAGCGGACATTTCAGCGCCACAGTTTGGCTGGATCGACGTCGCAGGTGCTCTCAAGGTCCCGTTCGGTCTTACACAGGATCAGTTGAGCAAGATGATGCTCGTTCTCGTCTCGGGCGTTGGAGCAGTCATCCACATCTATTCGCTCGGCTATATGCGGGACGACGAAGGCAAGTCCCGCTATTTCGGGGCGCTGTCGCTCTTCATGTTCGCAATGCTCGGAATCGTTGTGGCGAACAATTTCGTGATGTTGTTCATGTTCTGGGAACTGGTCGGTTTTACCTCCTACGTGCTGATCGGTCACTGGTTCTACCGTGATGCGGCTGCGGCTGCGGCTAAAAAAGCATTCATCACCACGCGCATCGGCGATTTCGGATTCATGATTGGAATTCTGATGCTTTGGATGGCGACGGGTTCAATCGTCTTTGCCGAGATTACTCCGCGAATGTCGATGTTAACGAGTCATCCGACGTTCCTGACAGTTGTCGCCCTGTTGATTTTCTGCGGTGCGGTCGGCAAATCGGCTCAGTTTCCGCTGCATGTTTGGTTGCCGGACGCGATGGAGGGTCCCACGCCAATTTCCGCTTTGATTCACGCCGCTACCATGGTCGCAGCCGGCGTTTACATGCTAGTCCGTGTTGCCTTTGTCATACAGACATCGCAGACTGCGCTTTTGGTCATTGCGTGGATCGGCACGATCACCGCTGTCCTCGCCGCGTTGATCGCGACTCAACAAAACGACATCAAACGCATCTTGGCGTACTCCACACTATCGCAACTCGGTTACATGGTGATGGCTGTCGGCCTCGCTTCAAATGACGCGTCGATGTTCCACCTTTTTACTCACGCATTCTTCAAAGCGCTCCTCTTCCTCGCGGCCGGTTCCGTCATCGTGATGCTCCATCACGAACAGAACATCTGGAAAATGGGCGGTCTTTCGCAAAAGCTCCCGATCACATTTGTAACCTTCGTCGCTGGCGCGCTCGCGTTAATCGGATGCCCGCCCTTCAGTGGATTTTTCAGCAAAGATGCGATTCTTGCGCTCGCCTACCAGCGGAACGTGCCAATCTTCGCCGTGGGATTGTTCACGGCGTTTTTGACTGCCTTTTATGTTATCCGCTTGCTCGTAATAGTTTTTTTTGGCAAACCGCGCAGCGAAGTTGCACGTGAAAGCCGCGAATCACCAGCGGTGATGACAGGGCCGTTAATCGTACTCGCACTTCTGGCAACGCTGGGTGGATTTGCATTCTTCGCCCGCAGATTCCTTGCACTCCCAATCGAAAAAGAAGTTGCCGTGTTTGTTCCCGCGGTTGCGATCGTCGCGTTGATCCTGGGAAGTGGACTGGCAATCGTACTCTATCGCAACCGGGCGAGCGAACCGCTGGATCTCCAGCTGTTGCGCCACAAATTTTATTTCGATGAGTTCTACCGCTGGTTGATTTACTGGACGCAGGAACTGCTCGCAGGCGTCTTTGCTTTTTTTGATCGATGGATCATCGACGCGGGCGCAGTCAGTGGAAGCGGTCGCGGCACCTTGGGAATCGGTGCGCTTTTGCGCCTGATCCAAATTGGAAATCTGCAAGCCTATCTGTTCCTCTTCGGCCTGGGAATCGTCGCGCTCATTTATTTCGCCGTTTTCCACTAATGGTTTTGTTCGTCATTTTCTGCCCTATCGTTGCAGCAATCCTAATCATGATTGGTGCGCCGGCGCGCAAGATGGCTGTAGCTGCATCGGTGCTGACGCTGGGCGCGACGTTACTTCTCCTCGCTTCGTTCTCACCCGAGCAGCACGATTTTCAGGAGGTCACGTCGTTTCCCATATCTTCCGAGTGGCATCTTAGTTTCACAACCGGCATTGACGGCTTGAGTCTGGCGCTCGTCCTGCTCGCGGCAATCGTCACGGTGGCGGCGGTCTGGTTCGCAGGCAAAATCGACAAGTACCAGAATGCTTTCTACGCTTGTCTTCTCTTCATCTCGGGCGGCGCAATCGGCGCATTCGCTTCGCTTGATTTATTTTTCTTTTATGCGTTTCACGAGCTCGCACTCATTCCGACTTTCTTGTTGATCGGAATCTGGGGCGGCGGAAATCGGGTCGCAGCGGCCTGGAAAATCACGATCTATCTGGCGATCGGAAGTTTTATCTTGCTGCTCGGCCTGATCTTACTTTATCAAAGCGTTCCGACGGCATCACGCAGCTTCGACATTCGCGCATTAAAGGCCGCAGCCAGCCTCGGGCAAATCTCAGGAGACGCACAACGCCATATCTATCTTCTGCTGCTCATCGGCTTCGGAATTCTGACTTCGCTCTTCCCGTTTCACACGTGGGCGCCGGAAGCGTACGCCGCCGCTCCGGCGCCGGCGGCAATGCTGCACGCTGGAATCCTAAAAAAATTCGGTCTCTACGGTTTGTTACGCCTGGCCATTCCGCTGCTTCCAGAAGGCGCGCGACATTGGACGAATCTGCTCGTGCTGTTACTGCTCGGGAACATCATTTATGTGGGGCTAGTCACGATCGCCCAAAAACGGCTCGATTGGATGCTCGGTTATTCGAGCGTGATGCACATAGGCTACATTTTTCTCGGGATCGCCAGTGCTAGCATCCTAGGCGTAACCGGTGCTGTTGTGTTAATGTTCGCCCACGGCCTTTCGATCGCGTTGCTGTTTGCGCTCGCAGGCGAATTGCGCAAGCGAACCGGCACCTTGGTTTTCGAAGAATTGGGCGGCCTTGCGAAAGTGATGCCTTTCGCCGGGCTCGCTTTTGGTCTCGGCGCATTTGCTGCGATCGGTCTTCCAGGCTTCGCAAATTTTGCCGGCGAAATCATGATCTTTTTCGGCGCGTTCAAGAACGGCTGGGAAATCGGCCGCTTTCATATTTTTCAAATTGCAACCGTGCTAGCGCTGTGGGGCATGGTGATCTCGACTGTCTATATGCTGCGCGCCTACCGGAAAGTCTTCATGGGCGCGCTGAATGAGCGCTGGACTGGACTTGTCGATCTGCGGTCCGCCTTGCGCGTACCCGTGACGCTATTGGTCGGCGCGCTGCTCTGCTACGGATTTTTTCCCCAATCCTTTGTGCGAATGACCACGCCTGCCTTTCGCACTTATCTCACCGCGAACAAATAATCGTGATCACAGCGCCACTACTTGAGGTCGGCGTCCTAGTGCTCGGGATGGTGATCCTGATGTTCGAGGCCTTCGCCACGAAGATCGACAAGCGGATTTTGGCTTTCGCCGCAATCGCCGGTCTGGCGATCGTTCTTGTCGCGACCTTCTTCGTCGCTCCAGTCCCATCGCCTAATCAAGCGACCGGTTTCTGGAATTTTTACACGGTTGATCGGTTGTCGGTCTTCTTCAAACAATTCGCACTACTGACCACGATACTCGTGCTCATCATGATGATCGATTATGCGCCAGCGGTGCGCAGTTCCTTTCCCGGTGCACACGATGGATTGGGCGAGTTTTTCACGGTGCCAATTTTCACATGTGCCGGCCTGATGTATCTGGTGTCGGCCATCGATTTCATCTTCATCTTCGTCTCGCTCGAGCTGGTGACGATTTCGTTTTACGTCCTAGTCAGTTTTACAAGAAAAAATCCCGTCACGCTCGAAGCCGGCGTGAAATACCTGGTATTGAGTGCGCTTTCCACAGCGTTCCTTGTGTACGGAATCGCCTGGATTTTCGGGGTAACAGGCCAGACAAACTTGCAGCGAATCACGGAGGCGTTGGCTACTCCGAATACAGATCAAAGCGCAACGCTCTTAGGAATGGTGCTCGTTCTTGTCGCCCTCGGTTTCAAAATTGCGGCCGTGCCATTTCAAATCTGGGTGCCGGATGTTTACCAAGGCGCGCCCACGCCGGTCACTGCATATCTCTCGGTCGGCTCGAAGGCGGCCGGTTTCGTCGTGCTGCTGCGGGTGCTGCGTCCATTCGCGACGCTTCCGCAAATGCAACGATTGCTCGTTTTAATTGCATTATTGACTTTGATCTACGGAAACCTGGCCGCCCTGCCACAGGGAAATTTAAAACGGCTCCTCGCGTACTCCAGCATTGCGCACACAGGTTATTTACTCATCGGAGTTGTCTGTTTGGATAGTAACGCAGTTGTTTTTTATCTGGTGGCTTACCTGCTCATGACACACCTTAGCTTTGCCGTTCTCGTCATTGTGGCGCAACAAACGGGTGAACAGATCGCCGATTTCGACGGCTTGGCAAAGCGCTCGCCTTTCCTCGCCTTCGCTATGTTAATCGGGATGGTGTCGCTCGCCGGTGTGCCATTCACCGCCGGCTTTTTGGGGAAGTTTTTTATCTTCTACGCCGCAATTTTGCAGCGCCAGATCGCGCTGGTCGTTATCGGCGTGATCACTGTCGGCTGCGGCTTTTACTACTATTTGAAAGTCGTTCGCGCCATGTATTGGCAGCCTGCTGCGAAGATCGACAACATTTCAGTCAGCACCCTTTCGCGCATCGCGATTGGCGCGTTAATCGCCGCGACAATCTGGCTCGGCGTCTATCCGCAGCCAATTTTGGATGCGTTGAAGCGATAACAAGGAACGACGCCGTTGGGCAGCCGTCACTTCTTGAGCGATGCTAATCGCTCAATTCAACGTTCCAGTACGCAAGATCGACAAAATGCTTCCAGAGATCGTGCTGCGGCGCGGAAAAAGTGATCTGGACAAACGGGCGCCATTTGGGCCGCTTCGGTTTGCGGATCAGGCTCATGTGGGCTTCTCGCGGAAGCCGGTTGCCCTTCCGTGTATTACAGGCGATACACGAGCAGACCACGTTTTCCCAGGTCGTCATCCCGCCGCGATCGCGCGGCACCACGTGATCGAGATTGAGGTCGCTACGTTCAAAAACTTCTCCACAGTACTGGCAGGTGTTCTTGTCGCGTTCGAAAACGTTGTGACGCGTAAACTTTACCTCCTTTTTCGGAAGCCGATCAAAAACTAAAAGCACAATCACGCGGGGCACACGAATCTTGAACGAAATCGTCGTGACCACTTCATGGTCGGGCGCGTTCGCCGACAAGTCGCGCCAGCTTTCGAAATCGTGCGTCATGAAATTGTTCGCCTGATCGGATGAAACAATGTAGGCGTGACCCGCATATACCAGCGCAAAGGCGCGGCGCGCCGTGCAGATGTTCACCGCCTGCCAGAGGCGGTTCAGCACCAAAACCTGACTGTTCAACGATGTATGCAAATCTCTCGTCAATCGCGTTGCCGCCCGCTTTTTGCGGACTTCCACGTAAATTTGCGCGACGGTACCATTGGCAGTTTTCGCTGTCAACGGAGCGGCCAGATCCGCCATCAATAGGCACGAATAAATTGTTGTTTTAGGCGTTCGTGTTTATTCATGGCCATCTGGGGTTAAATGAAAGCGCAATTTCCAACCGAGCAAACCGAGTCCGGCGAGTTTCAAAGACAGGAAGACGCGTTCCGTGAGTGGATCTCGAATGACGGATCGACACCTTATGCTTCCGCCGCGGGGCGTTATCATCTTTATGTTTCGCTGGCGTGTCCGTGGGCGAGTCGCACGGTCATTTTTCGCAAGTTAAAGGGGCTCGAAAACTCGATCGGCATGACAATTGTTGATCCTATCCGGGACGACCAGGGTTGGGCGTTCCGCGATCCGTCCGGCAAGCTTCCGCCGGGCGCGCGGTTTGAATCAACCGATCCGGTCAATGGCTTTAAATTTTTGAGCGAGGCCTACAAAGCAACCGATCCAAACTTCGACCAGCGCGTCACCGTGCCTGTGCTTTGGGACAAGGAAACGAAAAGGATCGTGAACAATTGCGAGGACGATATCTGCCGCATGTTCAACGATGTGTTTAATGACTTCGCCGAAAACAAAGATGTCGATCTTTTCCCGAAAGAGATCGAAGCCGAGAATGCGAAGCTATGCGATTTTCTTTACAACAACGTAAACAACGGCGTTTACAAGGTCGGCTTCGCAACGCGCCAGCGACCGTACGAGATTGCCTGCCGGAAGCTTTTTGAAGCGCTCGATCAGTTGGAGAAGCGCTTATCGACGAGCCGCTACTTATTCGATAATCGCATCGTCGAAGCGGACTGGCGATTTTTCTGCACGCTCGTGCGGTTCGACGCCGTTTATCACGGCCATTTCAAATGCAATCTGCGCCGCATTATCGATTACCCGAACCTGCAAGGGTATTTGATGGACTTGTACCAACAGCCCGGAATCTCGGACACCGTGAACTTCGATCACATCAAGCGGCATTACTACATGACGCACACCGAAATTAATCCGACGCGAATCGTCCCCATCGGCCCTGTAATCGATCTCACACGGTCGCACGGCCGCGAGAACTATTGATCAGAGAAGCTGCCCATAAACGGCTGAAACGAGCCAGTCGCGAACATCCGTTCCCCGCACATTCAGAACAGCAGCTACAACGGTGCTTCGCTTACGATGACTTCCAGTTTTATTTCCTGAAACGCGAGCTGATCGTGAATCATGCCGAGCAATTCGAGTGCGCGCGTATTGGGCATCTGTGCACAGCGCAACTCAATCCGCGCCGGTTTCCCGACAAGCTCCGGATGTTCGCTTGCCATCTCGCCGTCGAGCAGGAATGAAACATAGGCGTTGAAGCGCTCCTGCAACGCGAGCAATCGCTCGTCCGAACCATCCCACGGATCGAGTTCGTCCATTCGCAGCACGACTTCGCCCGTCTTCGTGTCCTGCGCGATCACATCGATCATGCCGATCCGATCTTGAGTTTTTGCGCGTGGTTGTCCGTTCATTTGCGCTCCAAATCGAAACAGCGCACGCCTACATCTTGAATCGCTCGCCAAGATAAAGCTGGCGACTGATGGGATCGTTGATGAGAAAATCTTTCGTGCCTTCGCTTTCGACCCGGCCGTCATAAATCAAATAGGCGCGATCCACGATCGCCAACGTCTCGCGCACATTGTGGTCGGTAATCATGATGGCAAGGCCTAATTTGCGGAGGTTTACGATAATCTGTTGAACGTCATAAACGGCAATTGGATCTACGCCGCTGAAAGGCTCATCGAGCATTAATAATTTCGGTTTCGTCACGAGCGAACGCGCAATGGTTAGGCGCCGTTTCTCACCGCCGCTCAATGTGAGCGCAATGTTCTTCGCGATTCGCTCAATGCCGAACTGGTGCAGCAACTGATCGCAACGATTGCGCCGTTCTGCCTTGCTCAGGGGCAGCGTCTCCAAAATCGCCATGATGTTTTGCTCAACAGTCATCTTGCGAAAAATGGATTCTTCCTGAGGCAAATAACCCATGCCGAGTCTCGCGCGTTTGTACATCGGATAGTCCGTCACATCGGTATCGGAAAAAATCACGCGGCCACTGTTTGGCCTGACCAGACCGACGATCATGTAAAAACTGGTCGTTTTGCCTGCGCCATTCGGTCCGAGCAGTCCGACGATCTCGCCCGCGCGAACATGCATGTTAATGCCGTCCACGACGGCCCGGCCACCATAGATCTTCACCAAATCCTCAGTGATTAGGACATTTTCTTTCTTTGCTGCCGGCGGCGAAGTGACTTTCGGAGCTGAGACAGGCGCAGTTTGGCTGATCATGGTTTTGGCAACGGTGGTGGACTTAGACTCGGAGAAGGTAAAGGACTCGCTTCGGCCTTCTTTTCTTCCTTCAGTTGCTGCCGAATCTCGGTGCGACTCGGGCCGTGCGTCGTCAGTTGGCTATTCTGGTTGATGATCATGACGGTATCGGGGCTGGTCGCCAAGTGCATGTTTAATCCTTCCTGCACACGCGGCGTTCCCGTCAATTCAACATTGCCGGTCGCGGCGGTATAGACAGCTTTGTCAGCACGACCGACTGCGCGGGTAGGCGGACCGCCGCTCGGATCGGGGCGGTCGCGAACCAATCCGACGTTACCTTCGGCAATAGCTTTCTCCAGGCCCTGATTTTGTCCCTTTGTAATAAACACGGTCAACTTGTCGGATTGAAGATTGAAACGCGGATCGGTTACCTTCACTCGGCCGCTAAAGATGCCCATGTTCTTTGTTGAATCAAAAAACGCTTCATCTGCGTAGATTTCCGTTGTGGTTGGTTCGTTAGATTGCAGGCCAGTCGCAAAGAGATTAGCTGATTTAGTCGCTGGCGGTTTATTTTCTTTTTCGGCAGCTGCTTTTTCCGCCTTCTTTGCGCGCGCAGGAGAAGCGACTGGCGCTGCGGCGACCTGTCCGTGCGAGTGCGGCGTCGTGGCACTAGCGATAAACAAAATGCACACCGCCAATTTTTTCATTCGTTCGTGTCTGGTTTTTCTTCCAAATGCGATCGGTCAGTGATTACCATTTTTACGTTGCCGATCAATCGGCCGGTCCTCGTATCCGGGTCGAACTGGACAGAATCGCCGACGATATTGAAATCTGCGCGCTGAATTGTTGTGCGCTCTTGCGAACTCAGGATGCGGGTCTTCAAGTCAAGGACCGACGTGTGCATGTCGATCTGGAGATCGGGTTGGTTCTCCGGTGTGTAGGTCGTGATTTTAAGATGTTCAAAGCCGACGTGTCCTTCATCAATCCGTCGCGCCATTCCCGCTTCAAATCTTCCCCGTAGATGGCCTTCGCCGTCGAAATCCGGTAACACAAGACCTTTCGCTTCGTGGCCGATTGGCAGCGGAATATTAGCCAGACTCTGCTCGCCCGGAGAACCGGAGGGACTGGCTGTAGCACGAGCCTGCTTCTTTTTGTGAGCTTTGGATTGAGCGGAGACCTGTGCCGCCGATATCAATACCGGCAACAATATTGACAATGACCAAACCAGCCAGCCGCGCGATGCGCAGCGGCCGCTACGACACAGCAGCATGAATAGCCTTTAACATGCGCAGGTGCTTCGGCAAATCTTTTAGCGGAATCTGGCTTGGTCCATCCGACAACGCGTGCGCCGGATTTTCGTGTACCTCCATAAAGATTCCGTCGCATCCTGCAGCCATCGCGGCGCGGGCCAGAATTGGCGCCACGACCCCATCCCCTGAAGTAGAATCGCCCGCCCCGCCCGGCCGTTGAACGGAATGCGTCGCGTCAAAGATGACGCGATAACCCGCTTCGCGCATCCAGTAGAGCGACCGCATATCAGCCACGAGATTATTGTAACCAAATGTCGTGCCACGCTCAGTGAAGCAAAAGTTTTCGTTGCCGAAGGCGATCAGTTTTTCGGCGATGTTTCGCACGTCCCAGGGCGCAAGGAACTGACCTTTCTTCACATTAATTGCGCGACCGCTATCCGCCGCGGCGCGCAGCAGATCGGTTTGCCGGCACAGGAATGCCGGGATTTGCAACATGTCGATCTTCTCGCCAGCGATTGCAGCTTCGCTTGGGGAGTGCACGTCTGTTGTGACCGCGATTTTCAAGTCGTGCCCTATGGTGGCAAGAATCTCGCAGCCCTTGCGTACATCGACTCCGCGAAACGAGCGGACCGAGGTTCGGTTCCCCTTATCGTATGACGCTTTGAAAATAAAATCGACATGTTCGGCGGCGCAGACCTCGGCGATCTTTTCCGCCATGCGCCAAACAAACTTTTCCGACTCAATCACACACGGCCCGAGAATGAACGCGGGACGTTTGCCACCAATCGTCACTTTGCCAACTTTGAGGGGTTTGGCGTTCATTGATCGCACTGACTCTCGCGATGCAAGCGATTGAGGTCAATCGCCGCTCCTCGGCATTCCCCGCACCTCAGGCAGACGCGGTTTAGTTGAACCGCCCGTCGACCGCCCGACTTTCACAAGATCGACAATCGCGAATGGCGCATAGAGGCCCAGGAAAAAAGTCAGGGCAAGACCGTGCATCTGCAAAAGATAAAGCGGCCGAGAATCGGAGAGAAAATTCAAAACGGAAAACGCTTCCGGTTTGTGCAGCAGAAATCCATAGTTAAAACCAGTCAGTTCATCGGCAATAAATGTGACCAAAAAATAAAATTCCGACCAGAGAAAGACGCGGACGATCGACATGGGATATGGCCGGTGTCGCCGCGTCAGCATCAGAAAAACTACGCCGATGATGATTCCACAGTGAGAAGTGAAAAAGCTGATAAACCGCCAATCCGGGAAACCGAACCGCAGGTTCGGCGTGAGCACAGCCTGTACCGTGCCGCCAATGCCCCAGAAATATGCCACCTCGAACCATCGCTGCTTTCCCGTCCACATCGCTACAATCACAACCACCATTCCCCAGTCGCACATTTGCAACGGCAACATTTGCCGCCAATCCACAACGCCGTGGCTGCGGATAAAAATCAAATAAGCGACATAATTGAGCACCAACACCGCTGAGAGAGCAGCGATAATCGCTCGTTCGACACGATGTGATTTGGTCCGCCAGACCACCGCGGCAAGCGCAAACGGTAGGACGATGGTAAGAAAAATAACCGTGAGGTGCGGCGGGCCGTATGGGTGAAATTGAGGCGCGTCATTCATGACAAGGTGGATGGCTTCTCCGAAGACGATGCTAAATAAATCGGCTTTCTGCGGGTGAGAATACCATCGCGTTCGGAGAACGCGATCCACCTACCTGATCACCCAGAGATTACAGGGAATGACGTCGGTGACCCAGGCGATGTTGCTCGGCAGTCGGCGAATATTTTTCTGCATCGACACCACGAGCAAGTCTGCTTTCACTGACTGAACAAAATCCGATGCGGCCAACCCGGTAGTGCTGCGGATACATCGTGTTTCAATGGGAACATCCGTCGCGCCGGCTGATAAAACGAAGTTTTCCAGTGCCTCTTCTTCATCGTCGCTCGTTTTGCGTTTCTTAGCCCCTTTGGCATTGCCTCCGATCGATGCGCGCGCTTCGTCAAAGGCCGTGATAATTCGAACGACGTGAAGCCGGTGGCATGATTCTGCTTCCGCAAGTGGCAGAGTCGTTTTCAACGCCTTTAATCCGTGTTCTGAATAGTCGGCAACAAAGACAATGCGGCGCAGTGGTTTCGGTTTTAGCTCCGGCTTGGTGAAGAGTATGACTGAGCAGAGAGCCTCTCGCACAAGCCGGCGCGCGACATTGCCAAGAAACGGATGTAGTACGACTTCTTTTTCGAGCGCGCCGGCGACAACCATGTCGATCTTTTCACGCGCGAGCGCCCGGAGAATAGCTTCTGCCGGGTCTCCCTCTTCATAATAAATCGTTGAATCGACCGATAGCTGCAGTTGCCCGAACGCGTCTCTAAACTTCTGCGCAGTTTTCTCGCTTCGTTCACCCACATGAATCGGCCGAAGCTCGGCGCCAAACCTGTCCCGGATTCGTTTCGCCTCGGCGAGTATCTGCTGGAATCGCGGCGAAAACGTGCTCGCCACGGCGATAGTTTGGATAGTTTGATATGGCGAACGATTAACCATGCGACCGCTTGAACTGTCGCGCTTCGAGAAAATTCGGCAAGGTGCTAGCGCTGGCGCGCTCGGCAAGCGAGCCCTACCAATCCGCTTTTCATTTTTCGATTCCTCTGCGAATTTCGCGCATGAGCCGCGCGATTTACCCGGGCAGCTTCGATCCAATCACCAACGGTCATCTCGATGTCATCGGGCGTGCCCTGAAACTTTTCGACGACGTGATTGTCGCCGTGGCGCACAACGACGAGAAACAGCCGCTTTTCTCGTTGGAAGAGCGCCTCGATTTACTACGCGAAACCGCTGGCAAGATCGACAACGTGCGCGTCGCCGAGTTCGAAGGATTATTAGTTGAATTTGCCAGAGCAGAAGGCGCCGGGGCGGTCATCCGCGGCTTGCGTGCGGTTTCCGATTTTGAATTTGAGTTTCAGATGGCGTTGATGAACCGAAAATTGGAAGCCTCGGTTGAAACAATTTTCCTGATGCCGACAGAGGAATATACTTATCTCAGCTCCCGAATCGTGAAGGAAATCGCGAGGCTCGGCGGCGATGTCTCGGCCTTTGTTCCGGCTTGTGTAGCCAAAGCGCTGAACAGGAAATTTAATCGATGAACTGTGAGAGGTGTTCCGGGTGAAAGTTCATTTGAAGCAAATTCCGCCAGAGGGCCTGCACGTCGAGGGCGACGAAGATTGCCCCATTAAAGGATTGGAAGCGGAGGAGGTTTGTTGCGCTGGGCCACTCAGCTACAAGATTGATATCGGGGTTTCGGACGGCGCGCTATGGGCGAATGGTTCGCTGCAGCAACCGGCGGAACTGCGATGCGTTGCGTGTCTCGAGAAATTCATCCACGAGATTCGGGTGCCAGCATTTGCGGTGCACACCGAGTTGCGCGGCCCGGAGACGGTTGATCTTACGCCGTTCTTGCGCGAAGACCTGTTGCTGAATTTGCCAGCGCATCCGCATTGCGATCGGGACGGCAATCGCGTTTGCAAGGGTAAGCAAATCCAAGCGGAGCAGCAGGATGAGAAGTGCAAAGCCGATTGGAGCGCATTGGATAAACTGAGGTTGAAGAGTTAAAAAGTTAAAGGGTTACAAGTTGAATCGGATAGGTCACAAGGCTAAGCTGTCTGCTTTAACATTGTAACTTTCTAGCAAATCACTTGTGCGCGACTTGTTTTTCGAAAAAAGAGGTGCTTTGGTAGCGCGCACATGGGCGTTCCGAAACGCAAAACATCCAAAATGCGGTTGCGCACACGCAAGGCGGCCAACCGCTGGCATGCGCCGCATCTGAGCAAATGTCCCCAATGCGGCAGCACCGTGCCGTCGCACATTGCATGTCCATCGTGCGGCTACTACCGCGGACGCCAGGTGTTGACGCTCGAAGGCGAATAGATTCGCGTTGTCGGAGCGTTACATCGTGAATCATTGGGTCGTTTCAGTAGCTCCGATTCTCGAATCTCAATTTGTGCCTTCCGCAATTTTCACTTTGCAATCAGCGAGTTTAGTTCGCAAAGTTTCGCACCGATGAAGATCGCCCTGGATGCCATGGGCGGTGATTTTGGTCCGCCTAACCTCGTTGCTGGTGCAGTCATGGCGCTGCGTGATTACTCGGAGATCACGAGACTGTATCTGGTAGGAGACTCTGCCAAAATTGAAAGCGAACTGCGGAAGCACCAGTGTAACGATGCGCGCATCGACATCGTGCATTCCACCCAAGTAGTCGAGATGACTGATCGCGCCTGGACAGCGGTTCGTCGAAAAAAGGATTCGTCGGTGAGCCGTGCGGTCGATTTGGTGAAACGCGGCCAGGCAGATGCAATTGTGAGTGCGGGTCACACCGGCGCGGCCGTGGCCGCGAGCACGATCAAGCTTCGCACATTGCCGGGAATCGATCGACCAGGTATCGCGGCGGTGCTTCCGACCGAAACGAATGTCTTCGTTTTAATCGACGCAGGCGCGAACATCGATGCCCACCCCGAACATCTTCTTCAGTACGCGTTTATGGGTTCGGTGTACTCGCGCCACGTTCTCCATTACAAGAATCCGACTGTTGGCTTGGTCTCGCTTGGTGACGAGGATGTGAAAGGGACCGAGTTGACCAAGGAAGTGTTCAAGATGTTGAAACCAAGTTCGCTTAACTTCGTTGGCAACATAGAAGGCCGTCATCTCTTTGAAGATCCGGTTGAAGTTGTCGTGTGCGACGGATTTGTTGGAAACGTGATCTTGAAAACGTGCGAATCGATCGCGGTGGCAATGTTTAAATGGCTGAAACACGAGCTCATGCGCACAACGATGCGAAAAGCCGGCGCATTCCTCGTGAGGAATGCCATTGGAACCATTAAGGACAAGACGAATTACGAAGAGTACGGTGGCAGTCCGCTTCTTGGCGTGAACGGCATTTGCATCATTGCGCACGGCGCGAGCACACCCCTGGCCATTAAGAACGCTTTGCGGGTGGCGGCGGAGTCAATTGAACAGCAGGTGAACCCGCATATCGTCGAGGAAATTCGCCGTTACAATGAAACGACAGCCTCGCTCGAGCCAGCGCTCCAATAAACCGCTGCGCACAGCCTCAATTATCGGCACGGGCAGTTACGTCCCCGAGAAGATTCTGACTAACGCGGATTTCTCGCGAATGGTCGATACAAGTGACGAGTGGATCACTACTCGCACCGGCATTAAGGAACGCCGCATTGCCGCAAAGGGCGAAGATACGAGCGACATGGGGGCCAAAGCGGCGCTGAAAGCCATCGAGCAAGCGAAGATTTCGCCCAAAGAGATCGATCTTATTCTCGTGGCAACAGCCACGCCCGACATGCTGTTTCCGGCCACGGCCTGTTTCGTGCAGAAGAAGATCGGCGCAACCAACGCCGCTTGTCTGGATATTTCCGCTGCTTGCGCGGGCTTTCTGTTTGGACTGGAGATCGCCCAACAATTTATCACCTCACATACGCACGATACCGTGTTGGTGATCGGTGCCGAGAAACTCACCTCGATCACGAATTGGACGGATCGTAACACCTGTGTGCTTTTCGGCGACGGCGCCGGCGCGGCTATTCTGCGCCACCGCGGTAGCGCTCACGGAGTCATCAGCACTCACATCGGCAGCGACGGGCAGTACACTGACATTTTATTTATGCCGGGTGGTGGTTCGCGTTGTCCAATCACGCGCGATAACGTCGATCTGCATTTGGCCACCATTCACATGACCGGGAAGGAAGTTTACAAACAAGCCGTGACCGCAATGCTAAACGCAGCGAAAAAAGTCCTCGAACAAGCCGGGCTATCTATCGAGGACATTGCCTGTGTCATTCCGCACCAGGCGAATCTGCGCATCATCGAAGCAATCGCGGATCGACTCGGTATTTCCCGCGACAAAATGTTTGTGAACCTCGATCGTTATGGCAACACCTCTGCGGCGGCAGTAGCAATCGCACTCGATGAAGCCAATCGCAGCGGGCGGATCCGGCCGGGCGATTATGTTTTAATGGTCGTGTTCGGCGGCGGGCTAACATGGGCGAGCACGATACTGGAATGGTGATGGACAACGTGAATTGTGAATCGACGTGACTATCAAGCAATTTAACGATTCACGCTTCACGATGTAACTGGGCTGCCATGCTAATCGAAACCCACGCTCATCTCGATTATCCCGAATTTGCGGCTGATTTCGATGACGTTCTCCGCCGAGCCAACGAAGCTGGCGTGACGCGGATCATCACCATCGGCACTTCAATCGAGAGCAGCCGGCGCGCTGTCGATCTTGCTGAGAAATATCCGAGCATCTACGCCGCAATCGGCGTCCACCCGACTTATGCCGAGCAAGCCAATGAGGACGTCACTACGCCATTGCGCGCACTGGCGAAAAGCCCGCGAGTGGTGGCGATTGGCGAGACGGGCTTGGACTATCACCATTTGCCAAGCGTCGAAGCAGCGAAAAAGAAAAACGTCCAAGTGTTCAATGCACTGCAAAGCGGAACCGAAGAACAACTGGAAGCCAGTATTGAAGATGGCGCTTACAAGTCGAAACAGGCCGATCTTTTTCAGCAGCAACTCGATCTGGCGGTCGAACTGCGCTTGAATGTGATAATTCACCAACGCGATGCGTGGGACGATACGCTCGAAATTCTGCAGAATTACGGGCGACAAATCAGCGGCGTGTTTCATTGTTTCGGCGGCACGCTCGAGCAAGCGAACGAGGTCTTGGATCTCGGCCACCTGATATCCTTCACTGGAATTGTCACGTTCAAAAACGGCGCAGCCGTGCGAGCAGTCGCTGCCCGAGTCCCACTCGACACATTCATGGTCGAAACCGACTGCCCTTATCTGGCGCCTGGCCCATTTCGCGGGAAACGGTGCGAGCCGGCGCACACGCGACTCGTCGCGGAATCGATCGCGGCTGCGCGCGGCATTTCTCTGGAAGAAGTCGCGCGTGCGACAACTGCAACAGCAGAAGAGTTTTTCCGATTCGATCGCGCATGAAAATCGAGAGCGCCGTTCGCGCCTTAGCAGTAATAATCATTGCAGCATCAATCGCATCGTGTGTCGCTCCGGACACGCGGCATCAGATCGTCATAAGCGCACGGGACCAGAAATTGGCTCTTCTCGATCGCAGCAACGTGATGGCCATTTATCCGGTCTCAACATCCAAGTACGGACTGGGCGATTGGCTGGGCAGCAGTTGCACTCCCCTAGGTAAGTTGGAGATCGCCAAAAAAATCGGGGACAATGTGGCACCGGGCGCAGTGTTCAAGGATCGACGCCGCACCGGCGAAATTGTTTTGCCGGATTCTCCCGGTCGCGATCCAATCGTCACACGCATTCTGTGGCTGCGCGGACTCGAGCCGCAAACCGCCAATGCCTTTTCCCGTTATATCTACATTCACGGCACTCCGGAGGAACGGTTCATCGGCACGCCTGCAAGTTACGGGTGTATTCGGATGCGTTCGAGCGACATCATCAATCTATACGAAAACGTTGGTGTCGGCGCAGAGGTAACAATTGTCGATGTACCCCTCGCTAAAGCAGTTCCCGGTCTCCCCTCTGTCCATTCCGCGGCGAATTCGACGCTTGTGAACCGGTAAGCTAACCCGAGACGCCGCAGCGAGGCATCCTCTAGCTACGGCAGCTTGCCGAGATGCTGTCTTGAGGCTTCGCGTGAAAGCAGTTCCATATCCGCATCAACCATGATGCGAACGAGGTCGTGGAAGCGCACTTTAGGTTCCCAGCCGAGGATTTTTTTCGCTTTGGAAGCGTCGCCCACCAGTAGATCGACTTCGGCTGGGCGCTCATACCGTGGGTCGTGCTTGACGTATTGTTTCCAATCGAGATCGACATGCGAAAAAGCCGCCTCGGCTAACTCGCGTACGCTGTGCGCTTCGCCGGTGGCCAACACAAAGTCATCTCCTTCCTCATGCTGAAGAATGCGCCACATGCCTTCGACATATTCCGGCGCATATCCCCAGTCGCGCTTCGCGTCCAGGTTTCCCAGAAACAATTCATGTTGCAGACCATGCTTAATCGCGGCAACTGCGCGCGAGATTTTGCGAGTGACAAAAGTTTCGCCGCGCCGCGGGCTTTCGTGGTTAAACAAAATGCCATTGCTCGCGCAGAGTCCGTAACTCTCGCGATAGTTTACGGTGGCCCAATAGGAAAAAACTTTCGCGACGCCGTACGGGCTGCGCGGCCAGAACGGCGTGCTCTCCGATTGCGGAACTTGTTGCGCTTTGCCAAACATTTCGCTACTCGAAGCCTGATAGAAACGTGAGCGCGAGCCCGCTTCGCGAATCGCTTCCAAAATGCGAATCGTCCCGATGCCGGTGACATCGGAAGTGTATTCCGGAATATCGAAGCTCACGCGCACGTGGCTTTGCGCAGCGAGATGATAAATTTCGTTCGGCTTCAATTTGTAGAGCAGCTTCACCAGGTTCACGGAATCGCTGAGGTCGCCATAATGGAGGAACATTCGCACGCCGTTAATGTGCGGATCGGCGTAAAGATGATCGATACGCGCAGTATTGAACGTGCTCGCGCGGCGAATGATCCCGTGCACTTCGTAACCTTTCTCAAGGAGCAAATCGGCGAGGTAACTGCCATCCTGCCCGGTTATGCCGGTAATGAGCGCCCTCTTCATGTCGATTTAGAAAAATAGAGCGATAGTGAGCCCAAGAACTATGATGCCAATCAAACGGCAACCAGGCTGAGCATGTCGATCGGAAATTTCATGTTTACGGCGGTGAGACCATCAATCGTGCGAGCACGGCCCGCTGCGCCGCGATCAACTCAGCGATGCCTTTTCGGCCAAGTACGAGCATTTCATCGAGCTGAGATTGTGCAAATATGGCTTCCTCACCGGAAGCTTGCACCTCGACGAATTCGCCGTCTTCGGTGGCAACGAGATTGAAGTCGACCGCCACGACTTTGTCCTCCTCGTAATTGAGATCGAGAATCGCCTGCCCATCGAGGACGCCGGCACTGACTGCCGCGATCAACTTCCGCACCGGAGACATGTCGATCTTCTTTTCTCGTACCAGTTTTCTGCAAGCGATGGCGAGGGCCAGACTGGCGCCGGTGATTGCAGCGGTGCGCGTCCCACCATCGGCTTGCAACACGTCGCAATCCACCCAGATCGTGCGTGGTCCGAGTTTTTCAAGATCAACAACTGCTCGCAGCGATCGCCCAATCAAACGTTGAATCTCCATGCTGCGGCCATCGATCCGACCCTTGGCGATGTCGCGCGGTTTTCGTGTCTGCGTCGAATAAGGAAGCATCGAGTATTCGGCGGTAACCCAGCCCCCGGTTACGCCTTGTTCTTTCATCCAGCGAGGCACATTTTCCTCAACGGTTACACCACAAATGACCCGCGTATTCCCCATCGTGACGAGCACTGAGCCGCCAGCATAAGGCGCGATGCCCAGATCGAAGCTGACTGGTCGCAATTGCTCGCTGGTTCGTCCGTCGATGCGATTTACGCCGGGAGGAGTGGGGATGTTCCTCATGACCAAGAGGCAATTTTTGGTTTTCCGTGACGTCAGTCTCTCTCAAAAATCGAGAGGCAGTTTTTTCGGATCCTCGATGCACTCTTTCACTTTGACTAGGAAAGTGACTGCTTCCTTTCCGTCGATTGCGCGATGATCATAACTGAGCGCGAGATACATCATTGGGCGAACTTCAACTTTCCCATCCACGACAATCGGTCGCGGCATGATTTTATGCATGCCGAGAATCCCGCTTTGCGGCGGATTCAAAATCGGCGTCGCGAAAAGCGATCCATACACGCCGCCGTTTGTGATGGTGAATGTGCCGCCCCGGAGATCTTCGATTTTCAGTTTTCCTTCGCGCGCTCTGCTGGCGTAATCGGCGGTGGTATGTTCCAAATCGGCGAAGCTTTTCTTATCCGCATCTCGCATAACCGGCACCACGAGTCCCCGTTCTGTCCCAACTGCTACTCCGATATCGTAGAAGTTGTTTTGAACGAAATCGTCGCCATCGATGCGGCCGTTAACTACAGGCACGGCCTTGAGGGCTTCCACGCATGCTTTAACAAAGAACGACATCAAACCGAGTTTGACGCCGTTCCTTTTCGTGAACTCCTCTTGTTTGTTCCGGCGCAAGTCCTGCACGGCGCTCATGTCGCATTCGTTGAACGTGGTAAGAATCGCCGCGGTGTGCTGCGCCATCACCAGTTGCTGCGCGATCTTGCGGCGCAACGGCGACATTTTCTTGCGGACGAACCGGCCATCCGCGGACGGTTCAACTTCGCGGGTTTCGACTTTTTCTTCGGTCCTGTCGTGCGCTTGCACTGCTGCCAGCACGTCGCCTTTGGTCAAACGTCCTCCCTTACCAGTAGCTGAGATTCTCTCCGGCGTGAGTTCCTCTTCTTCGACAATGCGGCGAACAGCAGGTGAAAGAGGTTTTTCTTTTTGCGGCGCTGCTTTCTCTTCTTCTTCTACACCCTTTTTTGGCTCGGGTTCTTTCTTCTTTTCCTCAGGTTCTTTCTTTTTTTCTTGAGGCTTTTCTGCCTTCTTTTCCTCAGGCGGCCGCTTCGAATCATCGATTGTGGCAACTACCTCTCCGATTTTCACTTCCTGGCCCTCACACACCTTGGTTTCGAGCAGGCCAGCTTTTTCCGCGACGATCTCGGTGGAAACTTTGTCGGTCTCGAGCGTGAAGAGAGTTTCGCCTTCGTTGACGAACTCACCGGATTTCTTGCGCCAAACGGAAACGACACCGCTGGTGATCGATTCGCCGACCGCTGGAATTTTAACTTCGATAGCCATGCGTGAGAATGACGTAAGCTAATCGACCGTCGCGGTCGAAATGCGGTTCGTCAATCGTCAACAGTTAGCCTAGTGCGACGTCTGCCGGCCGCGCCATAAATCAAACCGCAAACGCGTCCGCCACGAGGCGCGCTTGCTCACGTTTGTGGCGAGTCAGCGCGCCGACGGCAGGGCTTGCGCCGGCGTCGCGACCAGCATAGGCGATTTCGCTGCAAAAGATGGTGCGCAATCGCGGTTCGATGAAATTCCAAGCACCCATGTTTTCCGGTTCTTCCTGGCACCAGACAAGCTTCATACTCTTGGGAAATGGCTTGAGCATTTCGCGCAGCTTTTTTTCAGCCAGCGGATAAAGCTGCTCGATCCGAATGATCGCCGCATCATGAACTTTATGCTCGGTCCGATAATTCAGCAGATCGTAGTAAATTTTACCTGAGCAAAAGATCATCCGCTTCACCTTGTCAGCGGGACCGACCTCAGGTGCGCCGAGAATTTCTTCGAACCGGCCATGAAGGAATTCTTCCGCAGGCGACGAAGCAAACTTCGCGCGCAATAGACTTTTCGGCGTCATGATGATGAGCGGCTTGATGAAGTCGCGCTTCATCTGGCGTCGCAACACATGAAAATGCTGCGCGGCGGTGGTGAGATTGCAGACCTCGATGTTGTCCTCGGCGCATGCCTGGAGGAAGCGTTCGAGCCGGGCGCTCGAATGCTCCGGCCCCTGGCCTTCGTAGCCATGCGGGAGTAACAGCACGATTCCGCTAGGCCGTTGCCATTTCGATTCCGCTGAAACAATGAACTGATCAATGATCGTCTGCGCGCCATTGGCAAAATCGCCAAATTGCGCCTCCCACAGGCAGAGCATCTTCGGGTAGTCGAGCGAATAACCGTAGTCGAACCCGAGCACGGCAGCCTCCGAAAGCGGGCTATTGTAAATGCAGATGCGCGCCTGTTTTTCGGCTAGGTGCATGAGTGGCACATACGGCTTGCCCGTCTTTGCGTCGTACAGGACCGAATGCCGCGTGCTGAACGTGCCGCGCGAACTGTCCTGGCCGGATAATCGGATCGGAATTCCTTCCAACAGCAATGATCCGAAGGCGAGCGCTTCGGCGTAATGCCATTCATAGAGGCCGCCATCTTCGAAAACTTTGCGCTGATGATCGAGCACGATGCGTTTGATCTTCGGCTGAACCTCGAAGCCTCCTGGTATATGGGTCAGACCATCGACAATAGTTTTAAGCGTCTTCTCGCTGATCGCTGTTGGCTCGGACTCGCTCGTGTATTCCGGTTGAAAGATCGCGGTGGATTCCTTGAATGCCGCTTTCTCGCTTGCCTTGCTCTTCTCGATCGCCTTTACCTCTTCGAGCGCCATCTCCAGCCGAAGATCAAATTCAGTTTCGAGCGAGGCCTTATCGTCTTCGCTTAGGATTCCGGCCTCGAGCAATTCGCGCTTGTAAAGCTGTGTGACAGACGGACGCTTCTCGATCCTAGCGTAAAGGTCCGGTTGAGTAAACGATGGCTCGTCACCCTCGTTATGACCGTAGCGTCGATAGCAATAGAGATCGATCACCACATCGCGCCCGAATTCCTGGCGAAAATCAAAAGCGATATCGCTAACGAATTTTACCGCCAGCGGATCGTCTCCGTTCACATGAAAAATCGGTGCCTCGATCATTTTGGCGACGTCGGTGCAATACATCGACGAACGCGCGTCTTTGGGAAGCGTGGTGAAACCAATCTGATTGTTTACCACCACGTGCACGGTGCCGCCGGTTCCGTAGCCCGGCAGCTGTGAGATGTTAAGCGTTTCCGCCACAATCCCCTGCCCTGCAAACGCAGCGTCGCCATGGATGAGCAGGGGCACTACCTTGCCCCGATGCTCGGTGTCACCGCGAATCCGTTGGCGGGCGCGCGCCTTTCCCTCGACCACGGGGTTAACAGCTTCGAGATGGCTTGGGTTTGACGAAAGCCGAATTTCGATTTGTGCTCCGGAAGCGAGCCTGCGCACCGTGCGATAGCCCAAGTGGTATTTCACGTCGCCGTCCCCGGCTACCAGATCGGGAATGTAGTTCTCGCTGAACTCGGTAAAGATCACCTTGAGCGATTTGCGCAGAAAATTCGCGAGCACGTTTAGCCGCCCGCGATGCGCCATGCCCATGCAGATTTCCTCGACGCCGCCCTCCGGGCATTTGTGCAGGATCGTATCCAGAGCTACCATGAGCGATTCCGCGCCCTGGAGCGAGAAGCGTTTCTGTCCGACATAGCGTTTGTGCAGGAAAATCTCGAACGATTCGGCTTCCATCAATGCTCGCAAAAGCGCGATCTGCACAGCTCGTGGCGTCGCATGTTTGTGCGGCCGCAATTCCAAGCGCCGGCAAACCCAATCGCGGATGTGCGTATCCTGGATGTGCATAAACTCGGCGCCGATTGAATCGCCGTAGATATTCTTTAGAGCGGCGATCATCTCGCGCAGCGTCATCTGCCGATTATCCAGGAAAGATCGCGATGAAACGCGAAGATCGAGATCCTTTTCGCTGAAACCGAGTTGGTGCAGTGTCAGCAACGGGTTCTGAGGACGCTTTTCGGTTAGAGGATCTAGATGCGCGGTGGTGTGCCCGAGTGTGCGATAAGCGTAAAGGAGGCCGTCCACCCGTGATTGCAGCGCCGCCTCACGAGCTTCGGCCTCGGCACCGTCACGTTGCGGCAGGTCTCCGAGCTCGAATCCTTCGAAAAAGGCCGACCATCCCGAATCGACCGACTGAGGATCCTCCAGCCAGCGGCGATAATTCTCCTCGATCAACGCCAGATTTGTCCGAGCTGCAATGGAAGTATGCATAGCAAACTTAATCTGCGACTAACAGGCGGCGGGGCAAGTTGACAGTGCGGAAGCCGCCTCGTTACTTGCTTTCGAGATGAGACCTGAGAATGGAGATCTGCCCCGCGCTCTAATTAGACACACAATTTGCGCGTTCGCTGCTGCCCTCCAGATTTGGGCGGGGTCGACACCTTGTTTTGCACAGGCGGACCCCGCCTCGGAGCCAGCGGTACTGGCCGTGGCGAAGGTATTGCCGGCAGTCGTGAATATCAACACTGAGCGCGTGGTCAGGCGAACGGTGCGTGATCCATTCGAGGATTTTTACGCGCAGTTCTTCGGATACGATCGCGTTCGGCCGCGCCAAATTCGTCAGACTCTGCAAAGCCTCGGCTCGGGGTTCATTATCGATCCGGCCGGTTATATCGTGACCAACCAGCATGTCGTTGAACGTGCCGCCGATTTGAAAATTCATGTGACGACCAACGACGACAAAACTTACAACGCCCACTACATTTCGGGCGATGACAAGACCGACTTGGCGTTTATCAAGATTGACGCCAAGGAGCCCTTTCGGTTTATCAATCTGGATAATATCTCGCCCAATCTACTGGGCGAAACAGTAATCGTAGTCGGTAATGCCGTCGGCTACGGCAGCTCCATCAGCCGCGGCGTGCTGAGCGCAGTGAAACGCAACATCACCGTAGACGACATCGAATATAAAGACTTGGTGCAGACAGATGCTGCAATCAATCCGGGCAACAGCGGTGGACCCGTTATCGATATTTCCGGGCGTCTTGTCGGTATTAGCTCGGCGAAAATGGCGTTCACTCCACAGGGCGTTCCTACTCAGGGACTCGGTTTCGCTATTCCGGCGGAAGTAGTGCGGGATAGCGTCGCTCGATTCAAGAAAATTGCGCAAAAACAGACCGCAGGAAAGAAACAACCTGTAGCCAGTGACGCATCGATATCCAACGCCGAACGGTTATTTGGACTGCAGCTTCAGGATTTGAGCCAGGAATTAAGCGATGCGCTCGGTTATCCTCGAGGCGGCGTTGTGATTACAGCAGTCGAGCCGCGTAGCCCGGCAGATGAAGCGGGCGTTGAACGCGGGTTGGTCATTTATCACGTCGGAAGTTCAGAAGTAAATTCCGTGACGCAAATCGAGAAGTTGCTCAGCTCAGTGCAAAGTGGCACGACAGCCAATTTTACCATCGGTGCAATCCGGGGTAGTGGGGAAAGTCAGCAGGTCGCAACTGTAACCGTGACGGCGCGCTAAAAAATTGGCAACGCAAACGGCGGCTCGGTTGTCTGATGGAATTATCGCGAAATGATTAAGGTCGAAAACCTGACTAAACGCTACGCGGGCCAGTCTGCGATCAAGGATTTGAACTTTGAGGTTGGCCAGGGTGAGATCATGGGATTTCTCGGTCCGAACGGCGCCGGCAAAACAACTACCATGCGCATTCTGGCGGGCTTCATGCCGCCGACGTCGGGCCGCGCCACCATCGCCGGCTTTGATGTATTTTCGCAGTCGCTTCAGGCGCGTGCCCGTCTCGGTTACATGCCGGAAAACGTGCCGCTCTACAACGATATGCGGGTGAACGAATACCTAGTTTATCGCGCGGCGCTCAAATCGGTCCCGAGCCGGCGCGTTGCGGAACGAGTCGGAGATGTAAAAGAACTTTGCGGACTCAAGGAAGTCGAGAAGCAATTGATCGGCACGCTCTCCAAAGGTTATCGTCAACGGGTTGGCTTGGCGGACGCGCTGCTGCACGAACCGGATCTTCTCATTCTCGACGAGCCGACGATCGGTCTCGATCCAAATCAAATCCGGCAGGTGCGCGAATTGATCAAAAATTTGGGCAAACAGCACACGATCTTGCTTTCGACGCACATTTTGCCGGAGGTGGAGATGACCTGCGGCCGCGTCATCATCATTCATAAAGGCCGTATCGAGGCGTGTGATACGCCGGACAATTTGCTTGGTAAAATCAGGCAGGCGGGCGGTGTTGTCGTTGAGGCGAAAACAGCGTCAGACAATGGCGCTGAAGAGTTAAAAAAAATCCCTGGCGTGCGCAATGTCATGACCGCGGTCGATGGTGAATGGAAAATATTTTCATTGCGTGTGGAATCGGGTCTGGATGTTCGCGAACAAATTTTCCGGCTCGCAACGGACCGCCACTGGGCTGTGCGCGAGCTAACTCAACGTCGAGCGACGTTGGAGGATGTGTTTGTGGAGCTCACCCATCCGGACTTGATTTGAAATCAACGGTACCAGGGATATCGATCCATGCATAAGTTTTACACCCTGCTCGTACGCGAAGTGCGCAGCTACTTCCACTCGCCGATCGCCTACGTAGTCCTTATCTTTTTCCTGCTGGTCGCCGGAGTGGACTTTTATTTTCAGGTCTCCTTCATGAACCAGCGTCAAGTGCAATACACGGTGCAGGAAGCGTTTTTTAATTCCGTCTTTTTCTGGTTCGCCTTTGTTTTGATCTTCCCACTCATCACGATGCGCCTGTTCGCCGAGGAATTTAAGCTTGGCACGATCGAGCCGCTCATGACTGCGCCGGTGCGCGATTGGCAGGTCGTGCTTGGAAAATTTTTCGGTGCACTGGTTTTTTATCTGGTGCTGTGGATCCCGACACTGCTGTACTTCGCGATTTTTTTGAGGATAACGCACGAGCCGGCTGCTCATTCTGTCGGAGCGTACCTCGGTTCGTATCTAATGCTTTTATTGCTCGGTATGTTCTATCTTTCGATCGGTTGCCTCACGTCGGTTCTGACCAAGAACCAGATCATCGCCGCGGTCATTTCTTTCTGCACGATCACGCTATTGTTTTTTCTCGGGCTAGTTCAGTACATCCTCCTGGACGTTAGTTCCGCTACGCGCGACCTTCTCGGCTACTTTTCCGCGATCGAGCACATGGTGACTTTCTCTCGGGGCGTGATCGATACGCGGCCTATTGTGTTCTACGTCAGCATGACCATCGTGCTGCTGATTCTCACGCATCAGGCATTTCAATCTCGAAAATGGAGGCTCTGATCAATGGCTGACGAGACAAAGCAGCCTCAAAAGGCCTCGGGACCAAAAAAAATCCGCCGGATTCAGATTGGTTTTAACGTTCTGGCGCAGATTGTTCTGATTTTGTTTCTGACAGTAGCGATCAATTCGATCGCTTTTAAACATTACCAGCGCTGGGATTTTTCGCGCGACCAAAAATACGCGCTCTCGGACAAAACGAAGCGGTTCCTCAAAGGAATCAAAGGCAAAATGCGGATCACGTTTTTCTTTTCCCCCAACACGCCGATCACCGCAGACGTGCAGAACCTGCTGACCGAATACCAATATGCGGGAAAAGCAAAGATTGACATCGAACATGTCGATCCAGAGCGCAATTTTTCCCGGGCAAAAGAGCTCTTCGACAAATACAAGGTTGTAACTGACGAAAGTCTTTTAGTGCTCGATTACGAAGGGCGCAACAAGACGGTCAAAGCTTCGGAGATGGCTGATATCGACCAAAGCGAAATGGCTTTCGGTGAAGGCCCGCGCGTCACCGCCTTCAAAGGCGAACAGGCGATCACAAGCGCCATGATGGACTTGGTTGAAGGCAAGAAAAACACATTGGGTTACGTGGTCGGTCACAAAGAACCGCCACTTTCGGAAAACAGCGCGATCTCGATCTTAAAGACCTTCATCGAGAACGAAAACATTAGGTTCCAGGAGCTAAACCTTTTCAATCTCGATGCAATCCCATCGGAGCTGAAGACGATTCTGATTGTTGGCCCGCAATACGATTTGTCCGATCGCGAAATGAAATTGTTGCGAGATTTTTGGGATAAACAGGGGCGGATACTGCTTCTTCTCGATCCCTCGGCCAAAACGCCCAGGCTGGACGGATTTCTCAAGGAGCTGGGCGTGAAAGTGAATGACGACCGGCTGATGGTCTTTTTGCGCACCGGGATTGAGGAAGTCGCGCTTACACGAGATGTGCAGGCGCACTTCCTTGGCGGCAGCCCGATCACAAAACGCCTGGTTGACGTGCGCGCGCTTTTCTTTGGCGGCACATCATCCCTTACACTTGAGCCGGACCGCGTTCGCACTGCGAATATTCGCATCGATCCGCTGATTCAGGCTGAGAAAGGCTATTTCGCCGAAACCGATTACAATACCGACGACCAGACAAAACTTCAGGTGGACGCGAAGCGAAACAGCAACACCACCCTGACGGTCGGGGCTGCGGTCGAGAAAGGCGCCAGTGCGGACGAGCGCGTGCAGGTGAATTCGGCGCGGCTGGTCGTGGTGAGCAACGCAGCATTCGTTCAAGATAATGCGATCACCCAGGATCAACAGGCGCTCGATTTCATCTCTGGTAGCGTGAATTGGTTGCTAAGCCGGGAGCAGTTGATCGGTATCGCGCCAAAGATTTCGAAGCCCCTCGTCTTCACCCTCACCGAAGACTCATTGCGCAGTCTCCGCTGGATCATTTTGGTTTTCATGCCGCTGATCCCAGCCGTGATCGGTGCCGTGGTTTGGTGGCAGCGTCGAGTTTGATCCGTCGGATCGGTTATGAACTTGAGAACGACTCTCG
>Ga0209690_1000014_pt1 | contig 85433 bp, 74 predicted proteins | sample GraSoiAngelo_150_FD_186164 | JGI IMG/M metagenome (GOLD analysis project Ga0209690, IMG submission 186164) | Grasslands soil microbial communities from the Angelo Coastal Reserve, California, USA - 14_1009_09_40cm (SPAdes) (version 2) | ecosystem: Environmental > Terrestrial > Soil > Grasslands ... | reverse complement strand
GACGAGTTCATGCTGGTGATCGCGCCGCTCAACGTCCCGGGCGGCACGGGATCGCCGGCCAACCCGATCGCGGTGTTCTGATGGACGGCTGGATCGGGCAGCCGCTCAAGCGACGCGAAGACCACCGACTCCTCACGGGCGCGGGGCGCTTCGTGGACGACCTGCGACCACCGGGCTGCGTCCACGTGGTCCTGCTGCGGTCGCCCCATGCCCACGCACGCATCACGCGGATCGACCTCGAGCGCGCACGGCGCGCTCCGGGCGTGGTCGCGGTCGTCACCGGTGCGGAGGTGAGCCACCTCGGGCCGATGCCGGTGAACAGGCTCGTGCCGGATATGCGGGTGCCGCCCCATCCGATCATCGCCGACACCCACGTCCGCGCCGCGGGCACCCCCGTGGCCGCCGTCGTGGCCGAGAGCCCCTACGCCGCGCGCGACGCCGTGGAGCTGATCCACGCGGAGTACGAGCCCCTCGCGGCGCTGCCGGAGCCCGAGGCGGCGGTGGCCGACGGTGCTCCTGCCCTGTTCGCCGATATCGAGGGCAATCGATCGTTCACGCGCACGCTGCGCCAGGGCGATGCGGCACGCGCCGTCACCGGCGCCCCGCACGTCATCCCGCTCCGGGTGGTCCAGCAGCGTTTGGCCGGGGTGCCGCTCGAGCCCCGCTCCGTGCTGGCGGTGTTCGATCCCACCACGGAGGAGCTGACCCTCTGGGTCTCATGCCAAGCGCCCTTCCGCATCCGGGCCGAGGTCGCGCGCCTCCTCGGGCTCCCCGAGGCGCGCGTGCGCGTGATCGCGCCCGACGTCGGCGGAGGCTTCGGCGTCAAGAGCGGTCCTTACCGCGAGGAGGTCCTGCTGGCCTGGCTCGCGCGGCGGCTCGCACGGCCGGTCACGTGGGTGGCCACGCGCAGCGAGGACCAGATCACCACGAATCAGTCGCGCGGCTCGGTCTGCGAGGGCGAGCTGGCCCTGGACGCCGAGGGGCGCATCACGGCGCTCCGCGCGCGGGTTGTCGCTCCGCTCGGCGCCGCGCTGATGAACGCAGCCGCGGGACCGCCGTGGAACCACGCGCGCCTCCTGCCGGGGGCCTACGTCGTGCCGGCGTGCGAGATCACCGTCACCGGAGCCCTGACGACGACCACGCCGGTCGCGGCCTATCGCGGCGCCGGCAGGCCCGAGGCGTGCTTCTTCATCGAGCGGCTGATGGACACGGCGGCCCGGGCGCTCAAACTCGATCCCGCGGAAATCCGCCGGCGTAACTTCGTCCCGCCCGACCGCTTCCCGTTCCGGACGGTGACGGGCCAAGTCTACGACTCGGGCGAGTATGGGAAGGCGCTCGAGCTGGCGCTCGCGGCGGCGGACTACGCCCGCCTGCGACACCTTCAGGCGGAGCGTCGCGCGCGCGGCGAGATCGTCGGCGTCGGCGTCGCGTCGTACATCGAGCCCGCCGCGCTCGGCTGGGAGAGCGGCAGCCTCAAGGTCGAGCGCTCCGGGCGGGTGACGGCGATCACCGGGTCGAGCGCCCACGGCCAGGGGCACGAGACGACCTTCGCCCAGATCGTGGCCGACCATCTGGGCGTCACGCCGGATGACGTGGTCGTGGTCCACGGCGACACGCGCTCCGGGCCCGAGGGCTTCGGCACCTTCGGCAGCCGGAGCGTCGCGCTGGGCGGCGGCGCCCTGGCACGCGTGGCCGGGGACGTGCGCGAGAAAGGGAGGAGGATCGCCGCCAAGCTCCTCGAGGCCGCCGCCCCCGACGTGGTCAACGTGCCCGGGGGCTTCCAGGTGGTCGGCGTGCCGCAGCGGCGCGTGACGTGGAAGGAGGTCGCCTCCGCCGCCTACGCCGGAGGCCAAGCGTTGCCCGCGGGAGAGACGCCTGGCCTCGAGGCGAGCACCTACTTTCAGCCGGAGGGCGAGGTGTGGAGCTTCGGCGCCGTCGTCTGCGCGGTGAGGGTCGAGGGCGAGACCGGGCGGCTCAGCATCGAGCGACTGGTGTGGGTGGACGACGCCGGGACGGTGATCAATCCGCTCCTCGCCGAGGGCCAGCTCCACGGCGCGCTCGCTCAGGGTCTCGGCCAGGCGCTACTCGAGGCGATCGTCTACGACCGCGACGGACAGCTCCTCACCGGCACGCTGATGGACTACGCGATCCCGCGCGCCGACGACGTGCCCCACGTGACGCTCGAGAAGATGCACACGCCCTCGCCCCGCAACCCGCTCGGCGCCAAAGGGCTGGGCGAAGCCGGCTGTATCGCCATCCCGCCCGCGATCGTCAACGCCGCCGTGGACGCGCTGGCGCCCTTCGGCGTCGCGCATCTTGACATGCCGCTCACGCCCGCGCGACTCTGGGCCGCGACCAGGAGGCAGCGATGAACCCTCGGATCATATCCGCCGACGATCACATCGATCTCCAGTGGCTGCCGAAAGACCTCTGGCAGAAGAGGGTCCCCCCAGCGTGGCGCGATCGCGCCCCGAAGGTCGTCGAGACACCCGAGGGGCCGTACTGGGTCTGCGGCAATGACCGCTGGGACCCGTGGGGCGGTCGGAAGGGCGCCGCCGGCGCGCAGGGCGGCCGGCGCACGGCGCTCGAGAAGGGTGGTGTGCTCGAGCCCGGCGTCCTGCGCCCGACAACGACAGAGCTGCGGCTGACGGACATGGATCGTGACGGCATCGACGCGACGGTCATGTACGGACCGATCGTGCCGTTGCTGATCCAGGATCCCGATCTACGAGAGGTTTGCTACCGGGCGTACAACGACTGGCTGGCCGAATTTTGTGCGACCGCGCCGGATCGGCTCGTCGGCGCCGGGCTGATCCCGATCGACGACCCCAAGACCGCGGCGGACGAGGTGCGTCACCTCAACCGGATCGGTCTTCGGACGGGGATGTTCCTGGCCGCCAGGGTCGAGCTCCCGCTGTGGGACGAGGCCTGGGAGCCGCTGTGGGAGGCCGCCGCCGAGGCGGCGTTGCCCATCGGCTTCCATCTCGGCGGGGGCCTCCGCACGGTCCTGTACAGCGGTCCGAAGGCGACCCAGGCCGGGAACATGGGCGTCCGCGTCGCCTGCTCGACGCTCCAGATGGATGAGCCGCTCGCCGCCGTGATCTTCGCCGGCGCGCTCGAGCGTCATCGGGGACTGAAGATCGTGCTCGCCGAAACCGGGATCGGCTGGCTGCCCTACATGCTCGAGCGGATGGACGACACCTACCAGAAGTTCCTCGACGCCGAGGAGTTCTGGCGGAGGCACGGCGGGCTCCAGCTGACGATGGCGCCGAGCGCCTATTTCCGACGGCAGGTGTGGGCGACCTTCCAGACGGATCACCTCGGGCTGCGGGTCGTGGACCTCCTGGGGGACGACCGGGTGATGTGGGCGTCCGACTACCCCCACGCCGACAGCACGTGGCCCGAGTCGCAGCGGGCGATCGAGGACAATTTCAAAGGCGTCGCGCCCCAGGCGCGCCGCCGCATCCTGTGCGACAACGCGCGAGAGTTGTACGGGCTCTGACCCCCGGCGAGGTCCAAGTCTGCTCAGAAGCGCCAGTCGACGCCCAGGAGGACCGGGTGGAATCTCGTGTCGAGGTGTCGGTCGACGGTGAATCGCACGTGAGTGCCTGAGGTATCCACGCGCCACCCGGGTCCGTCCCGTGGCCTGGTGTCCACGTCTCGCGCCAGCAGATATCGGGTCTCAAGGCGGAGTCGAACGTGCCCAGTCAGAGGGATCGAAACGCCTCCGAGCAGCTGGTCGCCGACGCCCCATTTACTGGCCCCGTGCGTGACGCTGCTGTGCACCGCTCCGGCTCCAGCCCCGAGATAGGCGAAGGTATCCTTCCCGGGTTCTTCGGAGAAGCGACCGAGCAGAGGCCGGAGCGGAAGTCGCCCAAGCGCGCTCAGGTAGAGAGCCGTGCGCTGCTGGTGAACGGTGAAGTGCGGGGCGGGTGGGGTGTTGGCGCCCTTGGCGCTCATGACCCAGTAAATCGGGTCGAGCTGGACGCCAAAGTAGCGGAGGGCTGGCCAGTCACCCCAAGCCGTGATGGTCGCCCCGACGAGCGGGCCGAGGGACTCGGTCACATCGTTCGTGGTGGTCGGGTCAGCCAAGGGCCGCCCGCCGTCGGACGGATACTCTTTGAACACGAGATCCTGTTGACCGGGAACCACAATACCGGTGGTCAGGCCCGTCATGACTTCGGAGGCGGCCGGACCCGACCAGGCCAGCCATATGCCTAGGGCCAGAGTCACGGCACCCTTGCGCAGTTGCCCCACTCAGATCAGGTTCTATCACTCCTTCTTCGGCGGCCAAAGGATTCCGAGCGCATCCAACCGGCGCAGCCGATCCTGCCCGAGCGCCTGGTCGTAGACTTCGGCCAGCGCCTCGGGCGTCCAGCCCTCGCGGCTCGTAATCGCGCGCAGCGGCGCGGGGTGCGACCAGAGGGTCACCTGGTTGCCGCGCACGTGGATGACCTGGCCGGTGACGTGGGCGGCGCGATCACTCGCGAGAAACGTCACGACGGGAGCCACCGCCGCCGGAGGCGCCGCCGCCTGCGCCCGGCGGTCGTCGGGGAGCCGCTCGGTCATCCGCGTCTCGGCGGACGGCGAGATGCAATTCACGGTGACGCCGTACCTCGCCATCGCCAGCGCCGTCGAGCGCGTGAGGCCGACGATACCCTCCTTCGCCGCCGAATAATTCGGCTGGCCCGGGCTCCCCTCCAGCCCGGCCGTGGAGGTGAACGCGATGATGCGCCCGCGGCGCTTCTCGCGCATGTGGCGCGTCGCGGGGCGCATGACGGTGAAGTGGCCCTTCAGGTGCACGGCGACGACCGCGTCCCACTCCTCCTCGGTCATGTTGAAGATCATGCGCTCGCGCAGGATGCCGGCGCAGCAGACGACGATCTGGAGGTCGCCGAAGCGGCTTAGCGCCGCGTCGACGATCGACTGACCGCCGGCCATCGTCGCGACGCTCTCGGCGTTGGCCACCGCCTGGCCGCCGAAGGCCTCGATCTCCTTGACCACGGCCTGCGCCGCGGCGCTCGACGGCTCGCGGCCGTCCACCGTCACGCCGTAATCGTTGACGACGACCCGGGCGCCCGCGCGGGCGAGTCCGAGCGCGACCCCACGCCCGATGCCGTTGCCCGCGCCGGTCACGACCGCTACCTTTCCGTCGAGCAGTCCCATGGATGTTCCCTCCTATTTGATCGCCAGCGGGTTCACGGTGAGCCGACGGCGCCGGTGACATGGGTGCGTCTCATCTCTTTGCGCTCGAGGTCGCATGTACCGAAGGAGTACAAGCATACTTGACAGGATTCCCGGACGTGACGATACTTCGGTCCGCCAGTTCCTGGGCCCTGACTTGACGCTCGGCAGTAGAAAGGAGGGCGCAGCCACCCCGCACCGTGGCGGTGTCGGATAGCTCCGAAGAGGCTTTAGCGGTTCAACGCAGGAGGAGAGGAATGAAGCGGTCGATAGTGGTACTCGCCGCGGTCGCGCTCGTGCTGGTCGGAATCGCCGGGTCGGCGCTCGCAGAGTCGCCGGCCGGCATGCGGCTCTACGCGTTCAGCTCAGGCGCCCTCACCGTCGCCAAGAACTTCCTCCAGGCCGGCGGTCCACCGACGCAGATTCAGATCCCCGTGGGATTCTTCGTCGTCAGGCACCCGAGGGGCAACGTGATCTTCGACACGGGTAACAACGACCGGATCCTCACTGACCCGGGCTACTGGGGCGACTTCGTCAAGGCGCTGAACCCGGTACGCACGCCGGACATCGCCATCGACGTCCAGCTCGGCAAGATCGGGCTCAAGCCTGACGACATCAAGTACGTCGTCATCGGTCACATGCACCTGGACCACGGCGGCAACATCGCGAAGTTCCCGAACTCGACGCTGGTCGTGCAGAAGGACGAGATCAGGAACGCCTTCTGGCCCGAGCCCGGCACCGCCTGCTGCTACGTCCCCGGCGACTTCATGTTCCTCCGCACCCCTCCGGGCGCGATGATGCCGAACGATCCGAAGTGGAAGGTGTTCCAGCTCGAGGGCGATATTGATCTCTTCGCCGATAATAGCGTCGTCGTGAAGCGATGGGTGGGGCACACCCCGGGAAGCCAGATGCTGATCGTCCGGCTCCCGAAGTCGGGGACCATCGTTCTCACGAGCGATAACGTCTATTACAAGGAAAACGTGGAGAAAAACCTCCTGCCGGACGTGTCGCTCGCCTACAGTCCCAAGGGGATCCTGGGCTCGTACGACTTCATCCGCGAGATGCAGGCCCGGGAGAACGCCAACTACTTCACCGCGCACGACCCCGACGCGTGGAAGACGATGAAGCACGCGCCGGAGTACTGGGAGTAGGGGAGTCTCACGGCCGCCGAGTAGTGCGAGCGCCGGGGCGGTCACGCCGCCCCGGCGCTCTCATGCAGGGTCGTTGGTCATGAGCCCCATCGTCGTCGCGGACAAGCTCACGAAGTGGTTCGGGCCGAGGCTCGCCGTCGACGGTGTGTCGCTCGAGGTCGGGGGCGGCGAGGTCATGGGCCTCCTCGGCCCCAACGGCTCCGGGAAGACCACCATCCTCCGGATGCTGACCGGGTACCTCCGTCCGTCCGCCGGCACCGCCAGCGTCTCGGGGCTCGACGTGGTCGATGAGCCACTCGAGGTGCGGAGGCGCATCGGCTACGTTCCCGAGGACGTGCCCCTGTATGACTGGATGCGGGTGCGCGAGTTCCTCACGTTCATGGCGCGGCTGAAGGGATTGCCGGGCAGGGCAGTCCCGACGGCGGTAAGCTCCGTGATCGAGCGCCTTGCCCTCGGCGGTGTCGTCCGCCTTCCGATCGGAAAGCTCTCGAGAGGCTTTCGCCAGCGGGCGGCGATCGCCCAGGCCCTCCTGAACGACCCCGACGTGCTGGTCCTGGACGAGCCCACCAATGGTCTCGACCCGCGCCAGATCATCGAGATGCGCGAGCTGATCCGTGGGCTGGCGGGCACCCATACGCTGCTGATCACCTCCCACATCCTCGGCGAGATCCAGAAGGTCGCCGATCGCGTGGCGATTCTCCTAGACGGCCGCCTGCTCGCGACGCACAGTCTTCGCCGGGAGGGCCCCGGCGTTCGCGTCCGCCTGCGCGTTCGCGGCATCGAGGGTCAGGTGCGCGCCTGTCTCGAGCGGGTGAGCGGCGTGCAGGGCGTGACCGTCCAGGGACCCGAGCCTGCCGCGTACGTCGTCGACGTGGCGACGCCGTCAGCGAGGGAGGCGCTGGCCGCCGCGGTGGTCGGGAACGGGTTCGCGCTCCTCGAGCTGGAAGACGTGTCGGCCGATCTGGAGACAGTGTTCCTCGAGCTGACGGGTCGCGGGCCGGCGGCGTCGCGGTGAGCAACTTCGGCACCCTGCTCCTCAAGGAGGAGATGGCGCTCTTCTCCTCGCCGATCGCCTACGCGGTCATCACGGTCTTCCTGCTCATCATGGGCTACACGTTCACGAGCGTCCTCTTCCTCAACAAAGTCGCGACGCTTCTGCACATCTTCTTCCAGATGTCCATGCTCTTCGTGCTCATGCTGCCCGTCATCACCATGCGGCTCGTCGCCGAGGAGCGCAAGACGGGCACGCTCGAGCTGCTCCTCACGGCGCCCGTTCGCGAGGTCGAGATCGTGCTCGCGAAGTTCGCCGCCAGCATGACGGTCGTCGTCGTGATCCTCGGGCTCTCGGCGAGCTACGCGGTGGTCCTCGGGCTCTACGGCTACCCGGACTGGGGACCGATCTACAGCGGCTACCTCGGGCTTCTGCTGCACGCCGGCGCGCTGGTCGCGATGGGGCTGCTCGTCTCGACCCTCACCGCGAACCAGATCGTCGCCGCCGTCGTCTCGCTCGGCCTCTTCCTTTTGCTCTGGATGATCGACACGCTCGGCTACCTCCTCCCCGATCCTTACGACACCTTCTTCGTGAGCCTCTCGCTGCTCGGCCACTTCACGCCGCTCGCCACCGGCTCGCTCTTCCTGTCGGACGTGGGCTTCTTCTTGAGCGTCACTCTCGCGGGCCTCTTTCTGAGCGTGCGGGCGCTCGCCCGGCGGTAGGTCGCGATGAGTCGCGATCTTGTCGACACGCTCTGGTTCGCCGGCTGGCTGGCTGCGCTGCTGGTCCTCTTCTGGCTCGGGACCCGGCTGCCGCTCCAGAGCCGCCCGCCGCGCCTTCGGGCGCTCGCCTTCGCCTGGGGTACGGTGCTGGTGGCGCTCGGCGTCACGTTTCTGGCGAACCTCGCGCTGTCCCGCCACGACGCACACTTCGACCTGACCCGGGAGCGCGGCTTCACCCCGTCGCCAGAGGCCGAAGCGGTCGTCCGATCCCTCACGCACGAGGTCAGGCTCACGTACTTCTATCAGGCGCAGGACGAGGCCGGGCGCCGCGCCAGGCACCTGGTCGAGATGCTCGGCCGCCACTCCGCGCTGCTGCACGTCCGCACCGTGGATCCCGACAAGCAGCCGAAGCTCGCCGAGACCTACGGGATCCGCATCTACAACGCCACGATCCTGGAGGCCGACGGCCGGCGGGTCCAGGTCATGGGCACCGACGAGAACGACATCGCGCTCGGCATCCAGCGGCTCTTGCGCCAGCGTGTCACGACCGTCTGCTTCATGGAAGGGCACGGCGAGTACCCCTTCGACAACTTCGAGTTCCACACCCATGTGGAGTCGGTGCAGGCCCACAGCCACGGTGACAAGAGCTCGGCCCTCGTCCAGATGGAAGCCCACGGCGCCGGCCGCCTCCGGCGCGCCCTGGAAGCGCTCGGCTACGAGACCCGCAAGATAATCACGGCGACCCTGCGCGCCATCCCGCCCGACTGCGCCGGGGTCGTCGCGGTGAACCCACGCACCACCTATCTGCCGGCCGAGAGCGAGGTCCTGACCACCTACCTCGCGCAGGGCGGATCGGCACTGCTCATGTACGACCTCGGCTTCGTTCTGGAGCCGCGGCTCGCCGCCCTGCTCGCCCGGCTCGGCGTGAGCGTGGAGCAGCAGGTGGTCGTGGATCCGCTCGACCACTACTCCACCGACTATGAGACGGTCGCGATCCCGGTCTACGAGGCGCATCCGATCACCTCGCGGGTCGCGCTCACGTTCTTTCCCGGCATCCGGCCACTCAAGATCCTCCCGAAGCCGCCCGGGGTCGTCGTCGCGCCGCTCTTCAAGAGCAGCAAGGAGAGCTACACGCGCCCCGTCGCCCCGGTCGGGGCGCAGGCCCTCACCCGGGAGGTCGTCCCGATTCCCGCGCCACCGCCGGCGGGACGACCCGGGCCGCACGTCCTCGCGGCGGCGATCGAAGGGGCCTGGCCGGGGTCGACGCCGTTCCGTGTCGTCGTGGTCGGCGACGCAGACTTTGCGAGCAATTCCTACTTCCCGTACATGGCGAACAGTGACCTCGCGCTCTCGATGGTGCGGTGGCTCGTGCGGGAAGAGCGCACGCCGAAGGTCAGGGCGAGCGTGCCGGTGCCGCCGATGGTCCTCCTGACGACGCGCCAGATGCAGCGGATCTTCACCACCCTCGAGATCTTGCTGCCGCTCAGCGTCGTGGTCGTGGGAGCCGTCGTGTGGTGGCGGCGACGGTGACGCGGTCGCGCCGTCGCGCCGCGATCGTCGTGGCGCTGCTCGCCGTGGGCTTCATCGCGGCCATGGCGCTCTCCGGCGCTCGGCCCGAGGGCCAGTGGTTCGTCAAGTTCGAGGCCACCGGGCTCATGCGAGAGACCCCGGAGCGGATCGATCGGATCGAGCTGACCGCCACGGGTCGGCGGCTCCACTTCGTCCGGGTGGGGTCGGGAGCCTGGACGGCCGAGGGTGGACCGAGCCAGGTGTCGGCGCCGCTCGCGTCGCACCTCGAGATGTCGCTTCGCTTTATGCACGTCGCCGCGCCGGTCCGCGTGATGCGTCGCGACGAGTGGGAGGGCGTCCGGCTCGAAGAGTTCGGGCTCGATCCGCCGCGGTACGCCATCGCGCTCCATCAGGGCGATCGGGTCGTCCTCGCGACGGCGTTCGGGTCGACGAACCCGCAGCGGGTGGCCCAGTACGTCCGGGTCGAGGGACGTCCGGACCTCTACCTCATGCCGCGGTTTGTCGGGCGGGAGTGGGAGCTCGTGGCGGACGCCACGAGCCGGCGATGAGCACGCAACGGTGGCGCCGGCGCTGGCATGGATCGGTCGCGGTCGCGTGCCTTGGGATCGGCTCGCTCGCAGCGTGCGCATCCATCGCCGCCGCGCACACCGGCGGCAGCACTGGTTACGCCTCGGTGCTCGTCAGCGGGAACACCGTCCGCTACAGCCTGACGCTCTCGCCCGCGGCGCTCTCACCGGAGCTGAGGGACGAGATCCGCCTCGCCCGGGTCGGCCGGGCGGCGAGCCGCGAGAAGCTGCTGGGACTGATCCGAGCCAAGCTCAAACTTCGCACCGCGGGAGGCGGATGCGAGGCGGGTCCCGGCTTCGTCGAGTCGCCGTCGCTCGAGGTCGAAAGCGTGACGCTGGTGGTCGACTTCGTCTGCGCCCTGCCCATGCGTGAGCTCGTGATCAGGGACGACATCTTCGACGTGCTCGGCCCCGATCACCACACCCTGGCCAAGATCGAGTCCCCGAGGGCGACGGAGCAGTTCGCCTTCGCGCCTGACGCGCGCGAGGCGCGGGTGACGCTCGGTGATGACGGCGAGGTCGGCCGCGGAAGCGTGAGCTTCTTCCTCCTCGGAGTCCACCACATCCTGAGCGGCTACGACCACCTGCTGTTCCTGCTGGGGCTGATCCTCCGCGGAGGCAGGATGCTTTCCCTGTTCAAGATCATCACCGCGTTCACCGTGGCCCATAGCGTGACGCTCGCACTGGCCGTGCTCGACGTCGTCGTGCTCCCGGACCGTCTCGTGGAAGCCGTGATCGCCCTCTCGATCGCCCTCGTCGCCGCCGACAACCTGTCGCCCCGCCCCGCGGTCCCGCGACGCTGGGTGGTCAGCTTCCTGTTCGGCCTCGTGCACGGCTTCGGCTTCTCTGCGGGCCTGCGGGAGCTGGGGCTCCCGCGTCAGGGACTCGTCCTGTCACTCCTGGGGTTCAATCTGGGGGTCGAGGCGGGGCAGGCACTCGTCATCGCGCTGGTGTTGCCGGGACTGGTCCTGTTGCGCCGGACGCGCTGGGAGGCGCGGATGGTGGCGAGCTCGTCGCTCGCGATCCTCGTGATCGGCTTGGTTCTGTTCGTCGAGCGCATCTTCCTCTGAGCCGACCCTACGCCCTCCGGAAGCTCGACGGCGGTGGGCTTTCGAAGACGACTCGCCGCCCGCTCGGGTGGACAAAGCCGAGCCGCGCGGCGTGCAGGCAGACACGTCGGAGGGGGTCGCGCCGGCTCCCGTACGTCCGGTCGCCGACGATCGGATGCCCGAGCGCAGCGAGCTGGGCGCGGATCTGGCCCCGCCGTCCCGTCACGAGCGCGAGCTCGAGCAGTGTCGCCCCTCGGTAGCGCTCCAGCACGCGGTAACGGGTGATCGCCTCCTTGCCGCGCCGGGTGTCGCGCGCGGCCCGGATGCGCAAGGTCCGATCCTCCACGAGGTACCCGGTCAGCATGCCCTCCGGCTCGGTGACGACGCCCTCCACGCGGGCCACGTACACGCGCTCGGGCATGCGCGCCTCGAACTGCGCCTGGAGCGCTCGCTTCACCGCAACCGACTTCGCGAAGACGAGGAGGCCGGAGGTCTCGCGGTCGAGCCGATGGACGACGAAGATTCGCCGGCCTCCCCGCGCGCGCATCCAGTCCCCGAGCAGGCGGTACACGGTCCGCTCGCGCTCGGTCTCGGTCGCGATCGTCAGGAGCCCCGGGGGCTTGTCGACAACCAAGAGGTGTTCGTCCTCGTGGACGAGCCGGAGCGGCGCCGGAAAGGCGGCCGGGGCTGGCGAGTCGAGCTCAACACGGTCGTCCGGGCCTACCGAGGCGTCGCCACGGCAGACGACGACGCCGTTGACGCGCACGCGCGCGCCTGCAAGCCATTGCTTGAGCCGACGGCTCGACGTCCCCGGGTACAGGGCGCGCAGCCGCTCCCGGAGTTGACCCCCACGCAAACCACCCTCCCTCGCGCCCGAGGTCGACGAGCGACTGGTCGACGCGCTTTGCGTCGCGAGCTAGCGAGACGGAGCGGACGGCGGAGCGGGCGCAGCCGCCGGAGGCGGCGGGGGCAGCGGCGGGTTCGGGATCCACACCCACTGATACGGCATCTGGATTCCGTCTCCACGGAGCTCGTAGCGCCCGTGGGGGTACTGAACCACGGTCGGGTACGGCGGGGCCTGAGCCACTACCGGCGTCGGCACGTAGACCTGCTGATAGTACATCGGGCGCTCGACGTACACCGGCGCCGCATAGACTGGGGGCGCGACGTAGACGGGCCGGGAATAGGCGAGTGGCCAGAAGAGCTGATTGAACACCGCGAAGGAGGCGAGCCCGAGGGCGACATTGGTGGCAGTTCCGCCACCGGCATGGGCGGCCGGCACCGCCATGCCGGCGACCAGAAGCAACGCGAGCACGAACGCGACGAGCCTTCGCACGACCTGACTTTCACACTCGCGCCCTCGCCTGTCAAGCGGCCGTCCTTGACCTTGCCTTCAAATGTTGACCGTGGCGAACCCCTGCCGTTAGAGTCAAATAGACGCCCTTGAAGCGTCCGTCGCGCTGAAAGACGGGGGATGCCAAAGCCAAAAGCCGATCGCGCGTCGCGGATCCGCCTGCCGCTGAAGCTCAAGCTCAGCCTGCTCATCACCGCGCTGCTGGTGGTGACGGTGACCTTCCTGAGCGCCTTCCTCCTCTACCGTGCCGAGCGGAGCCTGATCGCGCAGATGACCAAGCGCGGCCTCACCATCGCCCAGCACTTGGCCAACGCCGCCAAGAACCCGCTGCTCAACGACGACGGGCTGACGCTGAATCTCCTGGTCAAGGACGCCATGAACGACGCGGACGTGGCCTACGCGATCGTCACCGATCACGACGGCAAGATCGTCGCCCATCCGGACGTCACCCTCATCGGCCGGCCGCTCGAGCGACCTACCGGGCTGGCGCGGCTGGGAGACGATCTGCTGATCCAGACCTACACCGACTTGGACAATGAGCGGATCATGGACTTCGCGATCCCCCTCACTTTCCGCAAGGTGCCTGTCGGCGCCGTCTTCCTCGGGTTCAGCCAGAAATCCATCGAGCAGGCGCTGGACAAGGCCCGCAATCAGACGATCGGGATCAGCGTCGTCATGGTCCTGATCGGGATCGGCGGGGCCCTCGGCCTCGCTGGGCGCATCGCCCGCCCCATTCTCCGCCTCGTCGAGGGCACGCGCGCCATCGCCCAGGGCGACTTCGGGGTGACCCTGGCCGTTCCGTCGCGGGACGAGATCGGCGACCTCACCGAAGCCTTCAACCTGATGGCCAATAACCTCCGCGAGAAAGAGATGATCAAGCGGGCGTTCGCGCGCTACGTCGATCGCGAGGTGGTGGACGAGCTGCTGAAGGATCCCGAGCACCTTGTCCTCTCTGGCGAGCGGCGCGCGGTCACGGTGCTCTTCTGCGACCTGCGCAGCTTCACCGCGCTCTCCGAGCGGCTGACCCCGGAGGAGGTCGTGATGCTGCTAAACGATTTCTACAATCTCATGATCGAGGCGACGTTCCAGAACGCGGGCACCCTCGACAAGTTCCTTGGCGATGCTGTCATGTCGATCTTCGGGGCGCCCATCGCCCATCCGGACCACGCGATGCGGGCGGTCCGCACGGCGGTGGCCATGCGCGACGGGATCGAGGGCCTCAGCGCTCGACGGATCCGCGACGGCAAGGATCCCCTCACCGTCGGCATCGGCGTCAGCACCGGGGACGCGGTGGCGGGCACCGTCGGCACCGAGGACCGGATGGAGTACACCGTCATCGGCGACAGCGTGAACCTGGCGGCCCGGCTCGAGTCCAACGCGAAGTCCATGCAGATCCTCATCAGCGGGCGCACCTACCGGGACGTCAAGGAGCACGTGCAGGCGCGGCCGCTCGGCGAAGTGAAGGTGAAGGGCAAGGAAGAGGCCGTCGAGATCTACGAGGTGCTCCGCCTGAAATGAGCGGCGCCCGGGGCCTGCGGTCCCTCGTCCTGACCGGCGCCGCGCTGGCGCTGACCGCATGCGCGCTGCCGGCGGCCTGGCAGCCCCGTGAGGTCTTCAAATCGGACGACTTCATCGTCACCTTCGCCCGGGAGGGTGACACCGTGCAGAGCCTCGCCGACCGCTTTCTCGGCGATCCCGGAAAGGCGTGGATGATCGAGGACTACAACGGGCTGTCCCGCGTCGCCCCCGGCCAAGAAGTCGTCATTCCGAAGAAGCCATGGAGCCCGTCGGGCGTCTATGCGAACGGCTATCAGCTCGTGCCCGTGCTCGTCTACCACAACATCGGGCCCCAGGCCAAGGGCCGCCTCGTCATGGCCGCCCGCACGTTCAAGCAACAGATGCGCTATCTGAAGGCTCACGGCTACCGGGTGATCAGCCTCGACGACTTGGTCGACTACACGGAGCTGAACCGCCAGCTCCCCCGCCGGAGCGTCGTCCTCACCTTCGATGACGGCTACAAGTCGTTCCTCCAGTACGCCTATCCGATCCTCAAGGAGCTGGGCTTCACCGCCACGCTATTCGTGTACACCGACTACGTCGGGAACGGGCGCAATGCGCTCAACTGGGACGACCTCAAGTCGCTGGCGAAGCAGGGCTTCCCGATCGGCGCGCACTCGAAGACCCACAACGATCTGCGGCGACACTCCGGCGAGTCAGACGAAGAGTTCGCCCGCCGCATGCAGGTCGAGCTGGCGGAGCCGCTCGAGCTCTTCGAGCGGCGACTCGGGCAGGCGCCGCAGGTCATTGCGTATCCGTACGGCGCCCACGACGACGCGTTGGTGAAGAAAGTCCGCGAGCACGGCTACATCGCCGCGTTCTCCGTGCGCCGGGAGGGCAACGCGTCGTTCGTCCCCCCGCTCCGCATCCACCGGAGCCAGATCTACTCGGAAATGACCATCGAGGAGTTCGCCAAGAGTCTTGACGTCTTCCAGAAGGAGGCATTCCAGTGACGGCGCGCGTCGGCGCCAGCCGGCTCGTCGCGCTCGGGCTGGCCCTCATGCTCGGGGCCTGCGCCACGGTCGCGGGAACGCCCTCCTCATACGGGCCGCTCGTGGCCCGCCATCGCGAGAAGGCGCTGAAGCTCGAGCGGAGCGGTGATCTCCGGCGCGCGCTGGACGAGTGGCAGATCGCGCTGACCCTCGAGCCGCACAACGCCGCGGCCCGAGAGGGTCAGGCACGGCTGGAGGCGCGGCTCCAACGGGCGCTGGCGAGCCGTCTCCGCCAGGGCCAGGAGGCGCTGCGCCGCGGCGCGCAACTGGAGGCGCGCCGCAACTTCCTGGCGGCGCTCGCGCTCGATCCCGGGAACAAGGTCGCCTTCGAGACGCTGCGCGATCGTGTGAAAGAGATCCACTTCGTCTCCCACACGGTGGCCCGCGGAGAGACGCTGGCGTCGATCGCGGACCGCTACTACGGCGATCGCCTGCGCTCCGAGGTCATCTGGGAGATGAACCAGCTGTCTTCTCGCCCAAAGGCGGGCAGCCAGCTGAAGATCCCGGAGATCCCGGGCGTCCCCTTCCGGACTGCGGCGCTGCAGCGGACGGCGGCGGCCCGGCGGCTGGAGCCGACGCGGCCGGAGCCGACGCCGCAGGAGCCGAAGCGGGCGGAGCCGGCGCAGCCGGAGCCGACGCAACCGGAGCCGCCGGACGCGGAGCCGGCGCAACCGGAGCCGCCGGCCCCGGCGGCTGAAGCGGAGGAGTCGGCGCGGGAAGAGCTCACCACGGAGGCCAATCCGTTGCTGGTGGACACCCGCGAAGCGCTCGAGCGGAAGGAGTACGACGTCGCGCTCCTCGGAGTGGACAAGCTCCTCGAGGGCAATCCGCGAAACCCCGAGTGGCTCGACCTCAAGAAGTCCATTCTGTACGAGGACGGGAAGGACAGTTTCGACCGTAAGAATTACGACGAGGCCCACCGTACGTTCTCCCAGCTCGTCGAGCTCGATCGCCACTTCAAGGACTCGGCCGCGCTGCTGCGCGAGGCGCGGGCGAAGGCGATCCAGCAGCATTACAGCGAGGGCATTCGCCTCTACCGGGAGGAGCAGCTCGAGGCCGCCATCGCCAAGTGGCAGGCGGTGCTCGAGTACGACTCCCAGCACGTCGACGCCAAGAAGAACATCGACCAGGCAGAACGGATCCTCCGGGCGCTGCAGGAGCGGCAGCGGAAACAGTAGGCAAGGAGACGGCCGTGGCCGGCCCGCGCGGCCGGACACGATCGGCTCGGCGTGCGGCTATGCCCCGCCCGGCGTGATGACGGTCTTGACGCCCCTGCCGGCCGCGGCGTGCGCGAAGGCTTCGGTGATGCGCGGGAGCGGGAAGCGCGCGGTGACGAGCCGCTTCACGCCGAGCGTCGGCATGAGGGCGAGCGCGCGTCGAAAGGCGGCGCCGCGGCCGAAGGCGCCGAGGATCTTGACCTCACGGAAGTGGATGTCCCAGAGATCCAGCGGGAGATGGCTCCCCAGTGGGCTCACGCCGACGAGCTGGACCGTGCCGGTGGGCTTGACGAGCCGCATGGCTTCGGCCACGAGATCGGGTTTGCCCACGGCTTCGCAGACGACGTCGGCTCCGCGGCCGCGCGTGAGCGCCATCACCCGATCGCTGAGGCCTCCGGGCGACGGGTCGACGACGATGTGAGCCCCGAGTCGCCGGGCGATCGAGCGGCGTTCCTCGAGGGGATCCGAGAGGATGAGGCGCCGGGCGCCACGCCGGCGGGCCAGGACCATGGTGAGGAGCCCCATGAGGCCCCCGCCGATGACGAGCACCGTCGCGCCGGGCGGCATGCGGAACATCTCGAGGCCCGCGAGACAGCAGGCGGCGGGCTCGGTCAGCGCGGCGGTGACGGGATCGAGGCCACGGGGCAGGGGATGCACGCAGCGCGCAGGGAGCACGACGCGCTCGGCGAAGCCGCCGACACGGACGCAGCGTGGGCACTGGCTGACGCGCCCTGCGTGGCACTCGGCACACTCACCGCAACCGTACGAGGGCTCGCAGGCGACCACGTGCCCGATGAGGCGGCGGCTGACGCCTCGGCCGACATCGCGCACGACGCCGGTGTACTCGTGGCCCAGCACCACAGGCGGCTTCCACGGAAAGAGCCCCTGGGTGGCGTGGATGTCGGTGCCGCAAATGCCGGCGGTGTTGATGTCGACCACGACCTGCCCGGGCCCCGGGGCGGGATCGGGCACCTCGTCGATCGTGAAGCGCGCTTCACCTCGCCAGGTTGCGACCTTCATGGCCGCGCCTCCTCGTATCTAGCGCACCCTGAAGAGGTCAGCTCGTAGAACCTCCCCGTGTTCTCGCAGGTGTGCCTCCCCAAGCGACGGAGAAAAAAGAAAAGCGCCAGAGAAGGCCTGTAAGCCGGGTTCTGTTCCCCGAGTGGTTAGCCCAGGGCGGCGGTCATTTCTCTAGGGCGCCGGTTGCCCGGCGCCTCGAGCGGCCTAACCCGAGAGCGCGGGCGGGCGACCCGATAGCTCTCCTATTTGGCCTTGCTCCGGGTGGGGTTTGCCGAGCCGGCGCGGTCACCCGCGCCGCTGGTGAGCTCTTACCTCACCGTTTCACCCTTACCGCCCTCGCGGACGGCGGTCTGCTTTCTGTGGCACTGGTCCGTGGGGTTTCCCCCCCTGGGCGTTACCCAGCACCCTGCCCTGTGGAGCCCGGACTTTCCTCCCGCCGCGTTGCCGCGACCGGCGACCGTCCAGCCTTCTCTGGCGCACCGATGAGTATACCGCGCGGGAACGCGTTCGCGTGGGATTCGGCGCCGCTGCCGATTCAGACCGGGACGAGCCGGCGCGCGCGGCCGTCCCAGCGCCAGTGGGGCGTGGCGGAATCAGATGGACGCCGCCCAGCCAGCGGTCGAACCGATGGTGCGCGAGCCAGTCGGCGCGCCCCGCCACGACGTCACGCCCAAGCGGTGTGATCGCGAGCGTCCACGACCGCGGCGCCGGCTCGCCCGCGCCGAGCTGCGCGCTTCAGAGCGTCTGGATCGCGTCGCGCGCGAGCTTGTCCGCGCGCTCGTTCAGCGGGTCACCGCTGTGGCCGCGTACCTTGTGCCAGACGACGTCGTGGCGCTGGGTCTCGGCGAGCAGCCGCTCCCAGAGGTCGCGGTTGGCGACAGGCTGCCTCTGGCGGTTCTTCCAGCCGCTCTTCTCCCAGCGCTCCCACCAGCGCTCGCGAAAGCAGTTCACGATGTACGCGCTGTCCGAGTGCAGATGCACGCGCCGCCGGCCCGCGATCGCCGCGAGGCCTTCGACGGCCGCGGTGAGCTCCATGCGCTGATTCGTGGTGTGCGGCTCGGCACCGCTGACGATGCGCTCCTCGCCGGCGTCAAGGATGATCGCCGCCCAGCCGCCGGGACCCGGGTTCCCGGCGCAGGCGCCGTCGGTGTAGACGATGACACCGCGAGGGGACGACCGCTTGGGCAGGCGAGCGGTCAGGCCGATTCCTGCCAGTAGAGGTAGCGGCCGCAGCTCTCACAGACCAGGGGCTGGCTCGCGGCCTTCAGCTCCTGGATCGCCTGGAGGCGGATCGCGACGCGGCAGCCGCCGCAGACCGCGGAGGGCGTCACGGCGGCGACGGCGACACCCCCGCGCGCCCGGAGGATCCTCTCGTAGTCGCTGAGGAGCGACCTCGGGAGCTCGCGGGCGCGTGACTCGCGCTCGCCGCGCACGCCTGCCAGCTCTTCCTCGACCGCCGCGAGCTTCTTCCGGACGACGAGCTCGTCTTGCCGCGCCTCGGCCTCGCGCCGCTTGAACTGCGTCTCCGTGTCGCGGATGTCCGCGACGAGGTGCTCCTGGAGCTCCATGAGGGCGAGGATCTCCTCCTCGACCTTCGCCTTCTCCTGCTTGATCGCCTCGATCTCGGCGAGCACCGCGGAGTACTCGGTGTTGTTCTTCACCTCCCAGAGCCGCGCCTCGGCCTTCGTCCGCTTGGAGGTGATGAACTCGAGGTCCTTCTCCTTCGTTCGCAGATCCTTCTTGGCGGTGTCGGCTTTCACTCGCAGGGTTTCGAGGGCCTTCTTCGTTTCGGCGAGGGCGGCGTGGATCGCGTCGATCTGTTTCGGCAGGCGGGCGGCTTCGGCCTCGAGCGCGGCAATCCGCGTGTCGAGAGCCTGTAAATCGATCAGCGCAAGAAGCTGTTGATCCACGCCCTCCTCCAGACGCGGCCGCACGCACCTCGTGGCGGGCCATCTATGGTCGGAGCCGGCCTCGTGGCCATGTGGAATGAGAAGCGACGTGCTGGACGGAGCCAGACTGCACCTTGTCTCAGGCCACCCACCGAGTGGGCCGGCCTCGCGGACCCCGCTACAACGGTGGGCCCACCTGGACTCGAACCAAGATCTAACCGGTTATGAGCCGGCTGCTCTGCCATTGAGCTATGGGCCCCCGGCGCCATCATACGTGGTCAGGTCTCCAGGAAGCTCCGGAGCTTCTTCGAACGCGACGGGTGCCGGAGCTTGCGCAGCGCCTTGGCCTCGATCTGCCGGATCCGCTCGCGGGTGACCGCGAAGTCCTGCCCGACTTCTTCCAGCGTGTGCTCGCAACCGTCGGAGAGGCCGAACCGGAGCCGCAGCACCTTCTCCTCGCGCGGCGTGAGGGTGTTGAGGACCTTGTTCGTCTGCTCCCGGAGCGAGAGGCCGATGATCGACTCGACGGGCGAGACGACCTGCTTGTCCTCGATGAAGTCGCCCAGGTGGCTGTCCTCCTCCTCGCCGATCGGCGTCTCCAGCGAGATGGGCTCCTGCGCGATCTTCAGCACCTTGCGCACCTTGTCCACGGGGACGTCCATCTTCGCCGCGATCTCCTCCGGGGTGGGCTCGCGGCCGAGTTCCTGGACGAGCTGGCGCGAGGTCCGGATGAGCTTGTTGATCGTCTCGATCATGTGCACGGGGATGCGGATCGTGCGGGCCTGGTCGGCGATGGCGCGCGTGATCGCCTGCCGGATCCACCAGGTCGCGTAGGTCGAAAACTTATAACCACGCCGATATTCGAACTTATCGACCGCCTTCATGAGGCCGATATTGCCTTCTTGGATAAGGTCGAGGAACTGGAGCCCGCGGTTCGTGTACTTCTTGGCGATCGAGATCACGAGCCGCAGGTTCGCCTCCACCATCTCCTTCTTGGCCTGCGCCGCCTTGATCTGGCCCTGCCTGATGATCGTCATCACGCGCTTGATCTCGTCGGCCTTGGCGTTGGCGCGCTGCTCGGCGAGCTTGACCTCTTGCTGTGCGACCCAGATCTGCTGCGCCTTCGGCGACTGGAACTTCTTGGCGGCCTTGAGGTGGAGGTCGCCGACCGGGCCGTTGACGGTGCCCGTGCCCGGATCGCGGAACGAGACGTAGATGAGGTTCTGCACCTCCTCGGGCGAGGGGCGGCGGCCGTTGGTCCAGAGCTTGATCACTTGCTCGGCGCGTTCGATGTCGTCGAGGAGGTCGCGCAGCCGCTGGACGAGGCCGCGGCGGCCGGGCTCCCCGTCCTCGCGGTCGACGATCTGGTTGCCGATGTTGAGCTTGCGGAGGTTGTCGAGCACCTTCTCCTGGTACTTGTGCGCCTGGGCCTCCAGCCGCCTCCACGCGGGCTCCTTGCCCTTCTTCGTCTTCTTCCTGCCGCCGGCCTTGAGCCGGAGCTTCTTGGCCTGGGCGACGAGCTTGTCGCGGTCGCGGAGGAGCCGGTCCACCGTGCCGAAGGCCGCGATCACCTGGCGCCGGAGCTCCTCCTCCTTCTCCTCGGTGAACTCTTCCTCGTTGACGTCCACAACCTCCTTGATGGAGCTCTCACCGCGCCTGAGCTGCTCGCGCAGCTCGCGGAAGCGTTCGAGGGCGAGGTTGGTCGAGAGGATCGCGGCGGTGACCTGGTTCTTCCCTTCCTCGATCCGCTTGGCGAGGGCGATCTCGCCCTCACGCGTCAGGAGGGCGACGCGGCCCATCTCGCGCAGATAGAGGCGCACCGGATCCTCGGTGCGGCCGACGGGCCCGGGCGTCAGGTCGATCGACTCGGGCGGGCCGTCGTCATCGGCCTCCTCGGCTGGCACCGCCTGGCGCTCGCGCCCAACCTCCGAGGGGAGCCGCCCCGCCTTTGCGGAGTCGACGACCTCGATGTCCATTGCGCCGAACATCATCATGATGTCGTCGAGCTGGTCGAGTGAGACGATGTCCGACGGCAGCGCGTCGTTGACCTCGTCGTAGGTGAGGAAGCCTTTCTGCTTCCCCATCGTGATCAGCCGGTCCAGCTCCTCCAGTTTGGGCTCTTCACTCATGCGTCTGCGCTCCTTCGGACCCTGGAGTCCTCGGCTCGAGAGACTGAGCGACACCCCCCGTGATCTCGTAGACCACGGCGGTTTCCTGGTGGAGCATTCGCAGCTCTTCGTGCGGCAACGGCGCCGCTGCGCCGCTCTTGGCCTGGACGTCGGCGATAGACTGACTCACCTCGCGCGCCCGCCGGAGCCGCTGGCTGCGCTCGAGACGCTTCTTGAACTGTTCAATGCTAACCCGGACGTCAAGCTCCGCGTGCTCTTCGACGAGGAGGGCGGCCAGGACGCCTCGCGCCTCGTCGGCGGCGAGGTCGGTCATCAGGCTCTCCGCAGGAGCGGTGGGCCGGAGCCGGAGGGCCGCGACGATCGTGCGGAACGGGCCATGGGCGAGCTCCTCGGCCTCCACGATCATGGGCAGGAGCGCCTCCCGCGCCTCGGTCGAGTGGAGCAGGAGCGCGACCAGGTCGCGCTCGACGGATGGGGGCGTCGCGGCGCGCACCGGCACCGCGGGGCGGCGCAGCGCCGTCTGCAAGCGCTGGGCCTCGATCCAGAGCTGCGTGGCGTCCACGCCGAGCTTCTGGGCGGCCTCGCGCGAGAGCAGCGCCGCCTCCTGGGCATCGGCGACCTTCGCGAGCATCAGCGCCGCGCGGGCGAACGCGTTGGTCCGTGCGCGCGGGCCCGTGGCGCCGTCCGGGTCGGCGATGGCACGGTCGAGGGCGTAGGCGAGCAGGCTCCGCGCTGCGGCGATCCGCTCCTCGAACGCGGCGGCGCCGCGCTCCCGGAGGAACGTGTCGGGGTCGTGGCCCGCCGGCAGGAGCGCGACGCGCAGCCGCAGCGCGCCCGAGGACTCGATGGCGCCGGTGCGGTTGACGGCCCACGCCATGCTCGAGCCCGTGGGTTCGAGCAGCTCCTCGGCGCGCTCCGCCGCTTTGCGGCCGGCCGCGTCGGCGTCGAAGAACAGTACCGCCTCGTCGCAGTAGCGCTTGAGGAGGCCGAGCTGCGCAGGAGTGAAGGCCGTGCCCAGCGCGGCGACCGTCTCGGTGAAGCCGTGCTGGTGGGCCATGAGGCAATCCACGTACCCTTCGACCAGCAGCGCACGGTTCTTTGCCTGGATCGCGGGGCGCGCGAGGTCGGCGGCGTAGAGCAGGTTGCCTTTGGTGTAGAGCGGCGTCTCGGGCGAGTTGAGATACTTGGGCTGCTCGTCGCCGAAGGCGCGGCCGCCGAAGGCGACCACGCGGCCCTGGAGATCGCGGATCGCGAAGAGGAGGCGGCCACGGAATCGATCGTAGACGCCCGTGCCGCCCTCACGCGAGATCGCGAGGCCCGCGGCGACGAGCACGTCTTCCGTGACCTTCTCGGATTTCATGAAGCTCGCGAGTGCGTCCCAGCCCTCGGGCGCCAGGCCCAAGCCGAAGCGGCGCGCCACCTCGGAGTCGATCCCGCGCTGGTCCAGGTACTGCCGCGCGCGCTCACCGGCCGCCTTCGAGAGCTGGTCCACGTAGAAGTGCCAGGCCAGCGTCATGGCGCGGAAGAGCTCTTCGCGGCCGCGCTCGCCCCCGTCACCACCGCGGTCCTCGGGGAGTGCCACGCCCGCCTGCTTGGCGAGCGCGCGCACCGCCTCGGGAAACGAGAGCTTGTCCTGGCGCATCAGGAAGCCGAACGCGTCGCCGCCCACGCCACACCCGAAGCAGTGGAAGATCCCTTTCCTGGGATTGACCATGAAGGAAGGAGTCTTCTCCATGTGGAAGGGACAGAGGCCTTTCCAGTTCTGACCGGCCTTCTTCAAATTCACAAACCGGCTGACGAGGTCGACGATGTCGACCGCCGCTCGGATCTCGTCGAGCGCCGCCTGGGAGTAGGACGCCATGCTCAGCTTACCTTCAGCGCGGCCACGGTGGCGCCGGCGCCGCCCTCTGCGGGCTCGCCATCGCGGAAGGAGTCGACGAGCGGGTGGGCGGCGAGGAGGTCGCGCACCGCCTTGCGTAGGGCGCCCGAGCCCTTGCCGTGGATCAAGCGGACGCTCGGCAGGCCCGCGAGGAACGCGTCGTCCAGATACTTCTCGACGGCGTCGCGGGCCTCGTCGGTCGTGCGCCCGAGCAGGAGAAGCTCAGACGAGATCTGGCGGGGGGAGGGGGCACCCTCCTTTGCTCGGAACGACACTCGCACGGAGGGCGCCCCCTCCCCCCGTCCACTCACGCCATCGCCCCCGGCGGGGCGGAGGGCCTCGAGGGGCACGCGAACCGTCAGCGAACCGGACTGGACTGTCGCGGTGCTTCCGGCAATCGCCAGCAACTCTCCACGAATGCCGAGATGTTCCGCGGCCACCGTCTGACCCGGCGTGAGCCTCGCCGGCTCCCCGGCGTGCGGTGCAGCGGCCTGGGCTACCGCCTCCACGCGAGCCGCGGTCTCGCGCAGGCGCTGGCGGCTCTCCTCGAGCGTGCGCCGCGAGCGCTCGGCGTGCTTCAGCCGATCCCACTCGGCGCTGACGGCCCGGCGAACGTCGGTCAGGAGCGCGGCCGCCTCCGCCTTCGCCCGCTCGACGATCGTCTTCGCCTTCCCCTCGGCCTCCTTGGCGGTCTCGCGCGCCTTCGCGAGCTGCACCGCGGCGTCGGTCCGGGCCCGCTCGATCTCGCGCGCGCGCGCGGCCTCGGTGCGCGCGTGGGCGTCGAGCGTCGCGAGGAGCTCCGAGAGCCGCGCGGTGTGCTCGGAACGATGCGCCTGGGCCCGGGCGATCAGCTCGGGTCCGAGCCCGAGCCGCGCCGCGACAGTCAGCGCGTAGCTCTGGCCGGGCTGGTCGTAGCGGAGACGGAAGGTCGGGGCCAGCGTCGCCGTGTCGAACTCGACCGAGGCGTTGCGCGTGCGGGGGTGCGTGGAGGCGAAGGCCTTGAGCGGCTCAAGGTGGGTCGTCGCGATCACGAGCGCGCCCCGCTCGGCGAGCTCCTCGAGGATCGCCTGGGCGAGCGCGGCCCCCTCGTCCGGGTCGGTCCCCGCGCCCAGCTCGTCGAGGAGCACGAGCGAGCGCTCGCCGGCCTGGTCGAGGACCTCGCGGATCTGCTTCACGAATGCCGAGAAGGTCGAGAGGTTCTCCGAGACCGACTGGTCGTCGCCGATGATCGCGTGAAGGTGCGTGATGACTGGCAGCCGCGAGCCTTCCGCGGCCGGGATGTGGCAGCCCGTCTGGGCCATCAACACGAGGAGCGCCGCCGTTTTCAGCGCGATCGTCTTGCCTCCCGCGTTCGGACCGGTGATCAGGAGCAGGGGACGCTCAGCCGTCAGCTCGATGTCCGTCGGAACGACGGGGCGCTCGGCGTCCGTCCAGCTCTGGGCGAGGAGGAGGGGGTGGCGGGCGCTCTTGAGCGACAGGGTGCGCCCCTCGTCGATCAACGGCTCAGTCGCCTCCATCCGATCCGCGGCCTCCCCGCGGACGAAGATCCAGTCGAGGCGGCCGACGGTAGCGACCAGCCTCTCGAGATCGTCGATCCGCTCGCGGACCGCGTCGGTCAGTTCGGCCAGAACTCGAGCGGTCTCGTGCTCTTCGTCGCGCACCGCCTGGACGAGGTCGTTGTTGGCGTCGACGGTGTGCTCGGGCTCGACGAAGAGGGTCTGGCCGCTCTGCGAACGGTCGTGCACGATGCCACGCACGCGACTCCGCGCCTCCGCCCTCAGGGGGAGGACGTAACGCCCGTGGCGGATCGTGACGTACCGCTCGGCGAAGAGCCGCTCGGCCTCCGGATCCTGGAAGGCGCGCTCGAGCTCGGCGGTGAGCCGCCGCCGCCGCTCGCGGATCTCGCGGCGCAGGTGACGGAGCCGGGGGCTCGCGTCGTCCGTGACCGCGCCGTCCACGTCGAGCGACCGGCCGAGTCGACCGGCGAGCTCGGGGAAGCGGGGTAGGGAGTCGATGATCGCAGCCACCTCGGGAGCAACAGTTCTGACCAACTTGGCATACGCTGCGAGCCTCGGGGTCGCCAGGAGGGCCGGCGCCAGGCGGGCCAGCTCGGCGCCGTCGAGGACGCTCCCGGCCACCCGGCAGCGCTCGAGCACCGGTCGGATGTCAGGGAAGCCGTCGAGCGGCAGGGGGCTGGACGTCGCGAGCGCCAGCCGCGCCTGGCGCGTCAGCTCGAGCTCGGCGACGACGGCGCGGGGGGCGGTGAGCGGCTCGGCGGTTGCCGCCAGCTCACGACCCATTTCGGTCTGCGCTTCGTGAGCCAAGAGCGCGCGCACCGCGTTCCACTCGGTGGATCGCTCCCAGGTGTGGCCTGCCTCCACCCGTCGCCTCATTCGCTCCCGCGGGAGACTAAGGGAGTGTCGGCGGTACGTCCTGGAGTGTTCCGGCTAATCGGCCATTCGCTCCCGGCGCTTGGCTTTCTTGCGGGCGGCGAGCGCCTTCCGCTTGCGCCGGACGCTGGGTTTCTCGTAGTGCTGACGCTTCTTGAACTCCGACAGGAGCCCGGCCTTCTCACACTGCTTCTTGAACCGCTTGAGCGCGTTCTCAAAGGACTCGTCGGGCTCGACGATGACCTTGGTCACTCCGCTCCCCCCTCGGAAAACCCGCGCCGCTCGATAAACACTATATATCACGCGCTCCACCCCCCGGCAATCGAGCGCAGGCTGCTACACTAGGCGGGCCGACATCCCCCGTCCCGGGAGACTCCAAGCCGTGACGAGCGCCGCCCTCTTGCCCGTCTATTCCGTGGCCCCGTTCGTCGTCATGCTCCTCGCCATCGCGGTCCTTCCCCTCGCGGTGCCGCACTGGTGGGAGTCGAACCGCAACAAGCTCGTCGTCTCGATCGTGCTCGGACTGCCGGTGCTCTCCCTCTACCTCGTCCGGGAGCCGGCGGCGCTCGTCCACATGACGCAGGAGTACGTCTCGTTCATCATCCTGCTGGCCGCCCTCTACGTGATCTCCGGCGGAATCCTCATGCGCGGCGACCTCCCCGCGACCCCGCTCGTGAACTCCGCGTTTCTCGCGACCGGCTCCCTGCTCGCATCGTGCATTGGCACCACCGGCGCCTCGATGCTCCTGATCCGCGCGCTCCTCCAGACCAACCGCGAGCGCACGCGCGTCAGGCACACGGTCATCTTCTTCATCTTCCTGGTCTCGAACATCGGCGGCATGCTCACGCCGCTCGGCGATCCGCCGCTTTTCCTCGGCTACCTGCAGGGCGTGCCCTTCGCCTGGACCTTCCGGCTCTGGCCCCACTGGCTCCTGATGGTGGGCGTGCTCCTCGTGACGTACTTCGTGTGGGACACGGTCCTCTACACGCGCGAGCCGCTGGCGGCGATCCGGCGTGACCGGACCCAGCTCGAACCGCTCAGGATCCGCGGCGCGCTGAACGGCCTCGGGCTCGCCGGCGTGGTCGTCGCGGTCGCGTTCCTCGGTGAACCCTGGCGGGAAGCCGTCATGGTGGCCCTGGCGGCTGTCTCGCTCTGGCGGACGCCGCGTGAGATCCGCCGCGCGAACGGCTTTACGTCCTACCCGATCGTGGAGGTCGCGGTCCTCTTCTTCGGTATCTTCCTCACGATGATCCCCGCGCTCGAGCTCCTGCGGCTCCGGGGCCGCGAGCTCGGCGTGAGCGAGCCGTGGCAGTTCTTCTGGGCGACCGGCGTGCTCTCGTCGTTTCTCGACAACGCCCCGACCTACCTGACGTTCCTCGCGCTGGGGCAGGGCCTGGGCCTCGCGCGCGAGGTGGTGGACGTCCCCCACACGATCCTCGAGGCGATCAGCGTGGGCGCGGTGGCGATGGGCGCCAACTCGTACATCGGCAACGCGCCCAACTTCATGGTGAAGTCGATCGCGGAGGAGCAGAGGGTGAAGATGCCGACCTTCTTCGGCTACATGCTCTACAGCGCCCTGATCCTGCTGCCCCTTTTCGCCGCGGTGACGGTCGCCTTCTTCCGGTAGGTCCAGGTACCCGGCCGCGCTATCGGAGCAACGCGAGCACGCGCTCCGCGGCCGCGGCGACCGAGGCGTCGATCACCGGCAGCTCGTCCCGCGCGAACGTGGCGAGCACGTGGTCGGAGACGTCCTCCTTTCGGTCGGGACGCCCGATGCCCACCTTGACGCGCCGGATGTCCGAGGTGCCGAGCGCCTCGATGACCGAGCGCACGCCCTTGTGGCCGCCGTGGCTGCCCCGGAGCCGCGTGCGGACCGCGCCGAGCGGCAGGTCGATGTCGTCGTAGACGAGGACGAGGTCGGCCGGTCCGGCGCCGACGCGCTGGAGCGACCGGGCGACGACGGGACCGCACACGTTCATGAACGCGAGCGGCTTGATGAGGTGGATCGTCTCGCCCCGCCACTGGCCCCGAGCCACGAGAGCCTGGCCCTCGCGGTGCCACGGGCGCTTGAGCATCTGGGCGAGGAGATCGAGGACGCGCTGGCCCACGTTGTGGCGGGTGTCCCGGTACTCCGCTCCGGGATTCCCGAGCCCCACCACCGCGTGGGCCACGCGGGTCCGGCTCCGCTACTTCTCCTTCTCCGCCTTCTCGGGCCTCCTGGCTTTCTTGCCCTCTTCGGGGGGGGCTTCCTCTTCCTTCGGCTTGCGCTCCGTGAGCACCTCCGGCTCGGTGACCGTGGCCGCCGCGGGCGCCGCCGCCACGGGCGCCTCCTCGGCCATGGGCGGCACCACCGTGGCGACCGCCTGCCCTGGCGGGGTCAGGATCCGGACGCCCTCGGGGGCGCGGAGCTGGGCGACGGTCAGCACGTCGCCGATCATCAGGGCCGTCACGTCGGCATCGATGCGCTCGGGGATGGCGGTCGGCAAGCAGGAGACCAAGAGCTCGTGGACCACGATGTTGAGGATGCCTTTCTGCTCCTTGACGCCCGCGGGTTCCCCCACCGGGCGGACCGCCACGCGTACCGTGATCGTCCGATCGGCGGACACCTCCTGCAGGTCCACGTGGAGGAGGTGCTCCGTCACGGGATGGAACTGTAGGTCGCGGATGATCGCCATGCGCCTGCCGCCGCCCGCCTCGCCGTCGAACTTGAGCGCGAGCAGCTGGGTGGTGCCCTCACGGCCGTGGATCATCTTGAGCACGGCCTTCGGGTCCACGACAACCGGCTCGGGCTTGGCGCCGCCGTAGAGGATGGCGGGTACCTCGCCCGCACGGCGCAGGCGCTTGGCGACCTCCTTGCCGGTCGCCTGGCGTCGCTTGATCGTCAGCTCTTGCATCTCCATCGTCAGGCTCCCTCCGGCGAGGTCATACGAACAGCGTCGACACGGACTCTTCGTCGTGGATGCGGCGGATCGCCTCACCGAGCAGCGGCGCGACGGTCAGCACGGTGACGCGCGCCGTGAGCTTCGCGGCGGGCACGATGATCGAGTTGGTCACGACGACCTCTTCGAGCGGCGACGTGGTGATCCGCTCCACCGCGGGGCCCGACAGGACCGGGTGGACGCCGCACGCGAGGATGCGCCGCGCGCCCTCGCGCTCGAGGGCGCTCACGGCCTGGATGAGCGTGCTCGCGGTGTCGATCATGTCGTCGATCACGACGGCCTCCCTGCCGCGGACGTCGCCGATCAGGTGCATCGCCACCGCCGAGTTCGGGCCCTCGCGCCGCTTGTCGATGATCGCGAGGCTCGCGTTGAGCCGCTTGGCGATCGCGCGCGCCCGCTCGACCCCGCCCGCGTCGGGCGCGACGATGACGGGCTCGCGCAGCTCCTTCTTGCCGAGATAGTCGATGATGACCGGTGCGGCGAAGAGGTGGTCCACCGGGACTCGGAAGAAGCCCTGGATCTGCCCCGCGTGGAGATCGAGCGCGAGCACCCGGTCGATACCGGCCGCTTCGAGCAGGTCGGCGACGAGCCTCGCCGAGATGGGCACCCGCGGCTGGACCTTGCGGTCCTGGCGCGCGTAGCCGTAGTAGGGCAGGACCGCCGTGATTCGGCGCGCGGAGGCGCGCTTCAGCGCGTCGATCATGATGAGCAGCTCCATGAGCGTGTCGTTCACCGGCGGGCACGTCGGCTGGATCACGAACACGTCCGCGCCGCGGACGTTTTCGTTGATCTGCACGTACACCTCGCCGTCCGAGAAGCGCGTCACCTCCGCGTCCGCCAGCGGCACGCGCAGGTACTGCCCGATCTCCTCGGCCAGCGGCCGGTTCGCGTTCCCCGTCAAGAGCTTCAGTTCGTAGGCCATCGGTGCCTCGCTCGAGGTGTGGTTGGGGCGGGAGGATTCGAACCTCCGAATACGGGATCCAAAGTCCCGCGCCTTGCCACTTGGCCACGCCCCATCGTTCGCGTCTCCTCAGGGGTCCCGGGTCATCCGGATCGCCGGGCCTCGAATCGCGCGCACCGCCCAGCACGCCCAGGAGCCCCGGGCGACGCGCGCCCGGATCTGCCGCGCGTGGTCGAACGAGCGCGCGACGCCGAACACGGTGAGCCCGCTGCCCGACATCGCTGCGCCCAGCGCGCCCGCCGCCAGGAGCGCGGCTTCCATCTGCGCCACCTGCCTGTACGCCGTGGCCGCGACACGCTCGAGCGCGTTGAAGAGGCTCGCGCCGACCCGCGCCGGGTCGCGGCTCCGGAGCGCCGCCACCATCTGGCGGACGTGGCTGCCGTCAGAATACATCGCGGGGGTCACGCCCCCATAGATTGCCAGGGTGCTCGCGCCGACGCCAGGGTTGACCAGCACGAGCGCGAGCGCGGTGCCCGCGACCGGCTCGATCCGCTCGCCCCGCCCGGTCCCGAGCGCTGCGCCGCCGCGGAGGAAGAACGGCACGTCCGTTCCGAGCGTCACGGCGAGCTCGGCGAGCCGCGCCGCCGGCCATCGGAGCCCCCAGAGGCGGCTCAGGCCCACGAGCGCCGCTGCGGCGTCCGCCGAGCCGCCGCCGAGCCCGGCCGCCACCGGGATGCGCTTGTCGAGCGTGATCCGGGCCCCCCGACTCACTGCGGTCGCCTCCCGTAACGCGTGCGCTGCCCGCACAACGAGATTCCTTCCATCGCTCGGAAGATCGGGGGCGCTGACGCGCAGTTCCAGGCCCTCGGCGTCCTCGATCACAAGCCGGTCGGAAAGGTCGACCGCCTGCATGACCGTGGCGACTTCGTGATAACCGTCGTCCCGCTTACCCAGAACCTCCAGGGCGAGGTTGATCTTGGCCGCGGCGTTGAGCACCAGCCGGCGGGCGACGCGCGACCGCTTCGACAAGGCATCGAAGCCTAGCATGCAGCCAGGACGATTTCAACGGATGTTCCGTGTTTTCGCCCCTTTCGGCAGCGCCAGCGTGAACCGCTCGGGGTCGATCCCGGCGCCCACGGCCACGTTCCGGTAGATCACCGATCCCGTCACGTTGGCGCGCTCGGATCGGAGGTCGAACCCCAACCTGACCTCCCCGTCGCGCCGGAAGGTGATCGTGACCGGGAAGCGTCCGCCATCGATCTCGAGTTGCTGGACCTCGCCCGTCCTGAGGTCCATCCAGACGCGCTGGCGCCGGTCGGCGCCGACGAGGGTCAGCGAAGGGCCGAGGCCGTCGGCTGGCACGAGCTCGGCCACACGCAGGTCCTTCGGCGGCACGGCGCGCCCGGCGAGAACCGCGACGAGCGCGTCCGCGTCGAGCGGCAGCCCGAGCACCCGGGCGATCGTCGCCGCGTTGGCCGGCCCCACGAGCGCCTCGTTCTTCGCGGCGTCGTACGCGGTGAGCCGGCCCTCGTGGACGGTGACGAGAAAGTAGGGCTGGCCGAACGGAGAGAGCGCCTCGAAGCGCACCGAGTCGGGGCCCTTCACGAGGAGGGCACCGGTGAGTTGCTGGCTCTCCCCCCCGCGCGTGAGCATGATGTCGGCGAGGGCGCGGAGGTCGGTGAACTCGTGCCAGCGCGCCTCGAGGAGCCCGAGCGCGTGGCGGGCGTCGTCGGCGACCGGCTGGCGCGGGGGTGCGGTCGCGCACCCGCTTAAGAGCCCCAGCAGGCAGAGGAGGCTACTGAGACGCCTTCGAGCCACTCTTGGCCCGGCGCCCGCTATCCTTGAGGTCCTCGATCTTCTTCTTGACCCCCTCGGCGGCCGGGTCGAGCTGCAGGGCCTTCTCCCACGCGGCGAGCGCCTCGGTCTCGAGTCCGTTCTTCAGATAGGCGTCGCCGAGGTGCTCGTAGATCACCGGGTCGGGTTCCTTCGTCTTGTCAACGGCGCGCTTGAGCTCCTTCAGAGCGTCGGGGTAGCGACCCTTCTGGTAGTACGCCCAGCCGAGGCTGTCGATGAAATAGCCGTTGTCCGGCTCGATCGTGAGCGCCTCGCTGATGAGCTGGATCGCCTCGTCGAGGTTCTGCCCGCGCTCGGCGTACATGTAGCCGACGTAGTTGTACGCCTCGGCGTGCTTGGGATCGAGTGCGATCACCTGCCGGAACGCGCGGACGGCGTCGTCGAACTTCGCCTGCTTCTCGAAGACGACGCCGAGCTGAAAGTGGAGGTCCTTGTTCTTGTCGTCGAGGCTCAGTCCCTCCCGGAGGGTCTCCACGGCGCGGTCGTACTGCTTGCCGCGGAAGTATGCGGTGCCGAGGTAGAGAAAGAGCTCGGGCCGCTTCGGCTCGAGGTTGACGGCGTCGCGGAGGACTGCGATCGCCTCGTCGTGGCGCTTGGCCCGTCCGTGGAGGAATCCGAGCTGGACGCGCGCGTCGATCGAGCGGGGGTCGACGCGCAGGATGCGCTCGAGCTCCGCGCGGGCCTCGGTGTCCTTCCCGCCGTCCATGTACGTGGTGGCGAGGAAGTACCGCGCCCGAAGGTTCGTCGGCTCGAGCGTGACGGCGCGCCGGAAGGCGTCGGCCGCCCGGTCCCACTGTTTCTGCTCGTAGAAGACCGCCCCGAGCTTCATCCACACGCGCGCGTCGCGCGGCGCGACCTCGGCGAGCGCCTCGATCTCCGCCTGCGCCTCCTGGAAGCGGCCGAGCCTGATCAGCAGGTCGCCGAGCCGTTCGACGAACGCCGGGTTGTCGGGGTTCGCCTTGGCGGCGCGCCGGTAGATCTCGACCGCCTCGTCGGGCTTGCGGCGCGTCTCGTACACATAGCCGAGGGCAGTCCAGGCGCCGTCGTGGTCGGGATCGAGCTCGACGGCCTTCTGGAGCTCGGCGATCGCCTCGTCCCACGACTCGGTTTCGATGGCGAGGCGCCCGAGCAGGAAGCGGGCCTGTGCCAGCCGAGGGTTCGTGTTGATGAGGCGGAGCAGCACGGCGCGCGCGCGGTCGTAAGCCTTCTGCTCGACCTGGTAGCGCGCGAGCGTCAGATAGGGGTCCTCTGCACTCGGGTTCAGGGCGATGGCCTTCTCGAGCTCCGCCTCGGCCTCGGCCCACTTCTTTTGCGCGCGCAGCAGCTCGGCGAGCGTCGTGTGGGACGCGACCTCGTCCGGCGCGAGTTCGACGGCGCGCCGCGCGGCGGCAAGCGCCTCGTCGGCCGCGTCGGTGCGCACGAGCCACTGCGCGAGCGTGGTCCAGAGATAGGCCGAGTTCGGATCGCGCTTGAGGGCCTCCCGGAGCGCGGGGATCGCCTCGGTGAACCGCCCCGCCTGCGCGGCCATCTGCGCGACCACGAACTCGTGGTACGCGTGGGCCCGGGTGTCCAGCGGGGGCGCGGAACGCCGCGGCGTCGCGTCGAAGGACGTCGCGACCGTCCCAGCGGCGGCGCACGCGGCGAGCGTCACGCTCGCCAGGAGAAGCGCGGTTCGGACGAGGAGGCGGCGGATCACCGCTCAGCGCCTCGTTCTGCGGGGAACCGCCAGGCCTTCGTGAGCAGGCGCCGCGCGGCGGCCGCGAGGGCCGGATCGGGGATCGGGGAGATCGCCTCGTCGATCGCCCGTAGATCGGCGGCGCCGAGCGGCGCGGAGGAGCGCGGGCGCCTCCGCGGAGCGGCCGAGGGCCCCGCCTCCTCGAGCGTCCCGAGGGTGAACCGGAGCGCGCGTACGGCGGGGAACCGCGCGCGAAGCCGCGCCGTCAGCTCGTCGGCGCGCAGCGTGAGCTCGTGGAGCCACGGGGAGTTGTCGACGATCACGGTGAGGCAACCCTCGACGAGCCCCTGGGGCTTGGCCCGCCGCGCGACGTCGGCGCCGACGAGGGTGGACCACACGCGCCTGACGTGGTGCTCGGCGAGTCGCTCGCGGAGCTCGGGGACGGCGGTCACGAGCAGATCGGCGACGGCGCGCGGCGCTCCGACTCTCATCCATCTGTATCATACCCCGTCGGCGCGAATGCCGCGAGGCCGGAGTGCTATAGTGGCGGCGGTCATGGCGAAACCTCGGCGTGGGGACAGTCTGGAGCTCGTCATCGACGACCTCGCGTTCGGGGGCGAGGGCGTCGGGCGCGTGAACGGGTACGTCGTGTTCGTGCGCGGCGCCGTGCCGGGTGACCGCGTCCGCGTGAAGCTGGTGGACGCCCGCTCACGGTTCGGCCGTGCCGTCATCGAGTCGATCGAGGTGCCATCCCCCGACCGGGTCGAGCCGCCGTGCCCGTACTTCGGGCGCTGTGGCGGGTGTCGGCTCCAGCACATCGCGTATCCCGCGCAGCTCGCGTTCAAAGAGAAGCAGGTACGCGACTGCCTCGAGCGGATCGGCGGCCTGGGAGCGTTCGAACTCCGGCCGATCCTCCCGGGCCCAGAGCCGTACGGGTACCGGAACAAGATGGAGTTCACGATCACCCGTCCCTCTCAGGCCACCGACGGTGGTTGCGGCGTCGCGGACCCCGCGACAACGGTCGTCGGCCTGCACCAGGCCGATCGCTACGATGTCGTCCTCGACATCGAGCGGTGCCTGCTCCAGTCGGAGACGATGAACGCGTTGCTCGATGCGTTCCGGCAGGAGATCCGGGCGCGCGCGCTCTCCGTCTACGACCAGGACTCCGGCGCGGGGCTCCTGCGCTTCGTGTCGCTGCGCGAGGGCCGGTCCACCGGCGAGGCGATGGTGAACATCGTCGCGACGGCGCCCGATGTGGAGGCGTTCGGCCCCGTCGCCGAGCGGCTCGCGGCCCGCGTGCCGGAAACGGCGAGCGTCGTGCTCAACGTGAACGCGAAGAAGGCGAGCGTGGCGGTCGGGACGGAGGAGCACCTGCTTCGCGGGCGAGACCACATCCGGGCGTCGCTCGGCGGGCTCAGTTTCCAGGTGTCGGCGAATTCCTTCTTCCAGACCAACACGGTCCAGGCGGAGCGGCTCTTCGCCGTCGTCGAGGGCGCGTGCGGCCTCGCGGGCGGAGAGACTGTCATGGACCTCTACTCCGGCACGGGCACGATCAGCCTCCTGCTCGCGCGCCGCGCTCGGTGGGTGTATGGGATCGAGGTGGCGGCGGCGGCGGTCACCGACGCCGTGCGGAACGCCCGTGCGAACGGGATCGCGAACTGCACGTTCCTGGCGGGCGAAGTGCGCGTCGTGCTCCCGACGCTGATGCGTGACGGCGTCAGGGCGGAGGTCGTCGTCGCCGATCCGCCGCGCGCCGGATTTCATCCCAAGGCCCTCCGGGCGCTCGCCGCGCTCGGGGCCGAGCGGCTCGTCTATGTCTCCTGTAACCCGGCGACGCTCGCGCGCGACCTCGGCGAACTCGTGCGTGCGGGCTATCGGCTCGAGTGGGTGCACCCGGTGGACATGTTCCCGCAGACACCGCACATCGAGGCGGTCGCCCGTCTCCGACGGGCTTCATGAAGACGTACCTCGCCCGCCGGCTGCTGCAGTCGTTGCTCGTCCTCTTCGGCGTCTCGTTCGTGGTCTTTTTCATCCTCCACCTCACGGGCGACCCGGCGCTCGTGCTGCTGCCGCCGGACGCGTCGGCCGAAGACGTGCAGCGCTTCCGTGAGGCGATGGGATTCAACGATCCGTTCATCGTCCAGTACGGGCGGTTCCTCTCGGGCGCGCTGCGCGGCGACTTCGGCCAGTCGGTGCGCCACGGCGAGCCCGCGTTCGACCTCGTCGTCGAGCGGATGCCGGCCACGTTCGAGTTGGCGGGCGCCGCCCTGGGGGTCGCGCTGGTCCTCGCGATCCCCGCGGGCATCATCTCGGCGGTCCGACGCAACACGATGCTCGACTATGTCTCCACGATCGTCGCCCTGCTGGGCCAGTCGATGCCGACCTTCTGGCTGGGGATCATGCTCATCCTCGTCTTCTCGGTGCAGTTCAACCTGCTGCCCTCGTCCGGGCGCGGCGGGCTCGCGCATCTGATCCTGCCCGCGATCACGCTCGGCCTCTTCACGACCGCGCGTATCACGCGGCTCACGCGGTCGGGAATGCTCGAGGCGCTGAACCAGGACTACATCCGGACGGCGCGGGCGAAGGGCGTCGGCGGCCCACCGGTCATCTGGAAGCACGCGCTCAAGAACGCAGCGATCCCGATCGTGACGATCGTCGGCATCGAGCTGGGGACGCTGCTCGGCGGCTCGGTGATCACCGAGACGATCTTCGCGTGGCCGGGTGTCGGGCGCCTGTCGGTGCAGGCGATCTACAACCGCGATTATCGCGTGGTCCAGGCGGCGGTGTTCCTGCTCTCGACCACCTTCGTGCTCGTGAACCTCGTCGTGGACATGCTCTACACCTACCTCGACCCCCGCATCCGTCTGCGATGAGGGCCGCTGCGTTCGCGCTCTGTGGAATGAACGGCGGCAGGCGGGCCGGAGCCTCGCCGCGCCTTGTCTCAGGCCACCGACCGAGGGCGCCGGCCTCGCGGCACTCGTTACCATAGCCGTGCCCGCCACGACGCTCGCGATCCCCGCCGAGCGGTTCGCCGCACGGCGCGAGTGGCTGACGTTCGTCCGACGGCTCGCCCGCCGGCGGACGGCGCTGTTCGGTCTCGTCGTCGTCGCGCTCGTGTTCGCCGCCTCGCTCGGGGCCCCGTGGCTCAGCCCCTGGGACCCGATCGAGCAGGACATCAGCAATCGCCTCAAGCCACCCGGGTCGCATGGCCCGTCGGGCCGCGTGCACGTGCTCGGCACCGACCACCTCGGTCGCGACCTCCTGGCCCGCGTGATCCTCGGCGCGCGCCCTGCGCTGATGGTCGGCTTCGCGGCGGTGGCGATCTCGGGGATCATCGGGATGGTCGTCGGGCTCGTCTCGGGCTACTTCGGCGGCCGCGTCGACGATGTCTTCATGCGGCTCGCGGACATCCAGCTCGCCTTCCCGTTCATTCTGCTCGCGATCGCCGTGATCGGTGTCCTGGGGCCGAGCCTGCCCGTGATCATCGTCGTCATCGGGGTCTCGAGCTGGGTCGTGTACGCGCGCGTCGTGCGCGGCGCGGTGCTCTCACTACGCGAGCGGGAGTTCGTGCAGGCGGCGCTGGCGCTCGGGAGCCGCGACGGCCGGATCCTGCTACGCCACATCCTGCCGAACGCGTTCACGCCGTGGCTCGTCGTCGCGACGCTCGACATGGCGCGTGTCATCGTGATCGAGTCGGCGCTCTCGTTCCTCGGGCTGGGGGTGCAGCCGCCCACGCCGACGTGGGGCGGGATGCTCGCGGACGGGCGCGTCTACATCTCGACGGCGTGGTGGCTTGCGACCTTCCCCGGGCTCGCGATTCTGGTGACCGTGCTTGGGATCAACCTCTTCGGCGACGGCCTGCGCGACACGCTCGACCCCCGTCTCAAAGTCTGACGCGACCCGCGGAAGCGGGGGCGGCCTCGGGCGGGAGGCCCTCCTCGACCACGCTAGCACTCGTTGCGCGGGCTTCAGGCCATCCGCTCGGCGGTGAGACAACGCCCAGAAGCTACGGGTCTCGGAGGGCCTCCCGCCCCCCGCCGTCCCCGCTTCCACTCGCGTCACGCTTCAGGCGGCGGAGTCGAGAGCGCGCGAGCAACAGGAGGCCGGCGGCGGGCGTCGTGACCCAGAGCGTTCCCGAGGGCACGCCGGTCCACGCGTTCATCGCGATCACGGCGGCCCCGCCCACCGCTGCGAGCCACAAAAGGATGGCGGTCGCGCCGTCGAGCATCCCGCGCCAGGCCCGCCAGTCCACGACGAGGGCGAGCGCGGCCCCCGCGCCGTCGAGCGCGACATCCATCGCGCTACTCGTCCGGGACGGCAGGAAGGACTGGTGCCATTCGTCGAGGGCGGCCCAGGCAAGGCTGATCGCGAAGGCGGTCCACGAGGCGGCGCGCGCGGAGAGGTTCCGCTCGCGCGTGAACGCGCGGTACCAGAGCGCGGCGAGGATCGCGTACTCGGTGAGATGCGCGCCCTTGCGCAGGAGCCTGTGGACGGTGTGGAGCTGGCCGGGCGTCGCCCACGGCAAGAGCCAGCGGAGCGCGGGCAAGAGGAGCTGGCTCGTGTGCTCCCCGCTGGCGATGTCGGTCGAAAGCCACACGGTGACCGCCATCCAGAGCACCGGGGGAAGCCAGGGGGCGAGACGCATCGCCTGCTATGATACCGGGCGTGGCCAGGGTGGACTGGAGCTATCACCGCAAAGGCTGAAGCTCCTGCGCCCGCGCGCAAGAGTTTCTTGCGAAGCAGAAGATCGGCGTCGTGGAGCAGGTGGACACACGGAAGTCGCCGATCTCCGGCGAGGCCGCGCTGGCCGTGGCGAGGGACGTCGACGAGATCTGGGTCGCCAGAGGCAAGACGGCTGTCCACGTGGATCTCAAGACGTCCCGGCCACCCAGGGCGGAGCTGCTCGCGCTCCTGCTGGGGCCCACTGGCGCCCTCCGGGCGCCGACGCTCCGGGTTGGCCGGACGCTGCTCGTCGGGTTCAACGCGGAGGCGTACACGAAAACCTTGAAGTAGAGGTCGGTCGGGGTCTGCCCGCCGTGGTAGAGTTGGCGCGATGCTCGGCGAGCTCCTCGACGATCTGCTGACCTCACCGTCGACGGGGCCGTGCATCACGGCGACCCGTCACTTCGCTCCCCGGCCTCCCGTGCTCGTGCCGTTCCCGCCCTCGCTCGACCCGCGGATCGCGGACGCGCTGCGCGCGCGGGGGATCCACGAGCTCTACTCGCATCAGGCGCAGTCGTGGGAGCTGATCGAGAAGGGCCACCACGTCGTCGTCGTCACGCCGACCGCCTCGGGCAAGACGCTTTGCTACAACCTGCCCGCGCTGCAGGCCCTGCTCCTCCAGCCCGACGCGCGCGTCCTCTATCTCTTTCCGACGAAGGCGCTCGCCCAGGACCAGCTCGCGGAGCTCGAGGCGCTCGCGAAGACCCTGCCGGAGATGAGGATGTTCACGTACGACGGCGACACGCCGCAGGACGCGCGGCGTGCCGTCCGCGCGCGGGCGAACCTCGTGCTGACGAACCCCGATATGCTCCACTCCGGGATCCTGCCGCACCACACCAAGTGGGCCACCCTCTTTCAGAACCTTCGCTATGTCGTCATCGACGAGCTCCACGCGTACCGTGGAGTCTTCGGTAGCCATCTCGCCAACCTCCTCCGGCGCCTGCACCGCATCTGCCGCCACTACGGCTCGGCTCCGCAGTTCATCATGGCCTCCGCCACCATCGCCAACCCGGGCGAGCTGGCCCGGCGGCTCGTGGGGGAGCACGTGGAGGAGATCGCCGAGAGTGGCGCGCCGACGGGCGACAAGACGTTCATCTGCTACAACCCGCCTGTCGTGAACCCCGACCTCGGCATCCGCGCACCCTACCTGGGCGAGGCGGCGAAGCTCGCGATTCGGCTCCTCAGGGCGCGGATCGCGACGATCGTCTTCGCCCAGAGCCGCCTCGCGACCGAGGTGTTGCTGACATCGATCAAGAACGGCGTCGCCGACAAGACCGGCGACAGCGGGATCGTCCGCGGCTACCGAGGCGGCTATCTCCCGACGCGCCGGCGGGCGGTCGAGAAAGGTCTGCGCGAGGGCGAGGTGCTGGGCGTCGTCTCGACGAACGCGCTCGAGCTCGGCGTCGACATCGGCCATCTCGACGTCGCGGTCCTCGCCGGGTACCCCGGAGCGATCGCCTCGCTCTGGCAGCAGGCGGGGCGCGCGGGGCGCCGGTCGGGCTCCTCCGCGGCGATCTTTGTCGCGACGAGCGCGCCGCTCGATCAATTCATGGTCACGCACCCGGAGTATCTCTTCGGCACACCTCCCGAGCACGCGCGGGTGAACCCCGACAACCCGTTCATCCTGGTGAATCACCTCAAGTGCGCCGCCTTCGAGCTGCCCATCGGCCCTGGCGCCGCGGGCGGGGAGATCGAGAAGTTCGGAGACGTCGATGTCCGCCGCTTCCTCGCGGCGCTCGAAGACGAGGGCGTCCTCCACCACGCGGGCTCCCGCTGGCACTGGGCGGCCGAGACCTACCCCGCCGACCACGTCTCGCTCCGGACGGTGACGAGCGACAACTTCGTGGTCATCGACACGGGGGCGCGCGACGCGACACAGACGAAGCGGCGGCAGATCATCGCCGAGGTGGACTGGGGGAGCGCGTTCGCGACGATCCACCCGAAGGCGATCTACCTCGTGGAGAGCGAGCCGTACGAGGTGCAGGAGCTCTGCTGGCGCGAGGACGAGGAGAAGGTCGCCTACGTCAAGCGCGTCCAGGTGGACTACTTCACCGACGCGATCAGCGCCAAGGGCGTCTGGATCCTCCAGCGGCTGGCCGACCAGGCTCACCCCGTGTACCTCGCGGAGCAGGGCGAGGTGCTCGTCGCCGAGAAGGTCGTCGGCTTCAAGAAGATCAAGATGGGGACGCTCGAGAACGTCGGCTCGGGCGAGGTCGAGCTGCCGCAGCAGGAGATGCAGACGACGGCGGCCTGGCTCACGGTGACGCCGGAGGCGCTCGCGCGCGTCAGCGCCTCGCGTGAGGAGCTGATCGACGGGCTGCGCGCGGTGACGTACCTGCTGCACCATCTGGCGCCGATCTTCCTCCTCTGCGACATTCGCGACGTGGGCTCGTGGCTCGGCGACACGACGCCCGCCGAGCCGGGCGCCGTCGCGACGCGCGAGTCCACGAAGCGACGGCTCATGAGCGCCGAGCGCTTCAACCCGACGATCTACCTCTACGACTCCCACGCGGGCGGAATCGGTCTCGCCGAGCGGCTGTTCGAGATCCTCCCGGACCTCCTCCGGCGCGGCCTCGAGACGCTTCACGCATGCCCGTGCCGGTTTGGCTGTCCGTCGTGCGTCGGGCCTGTCAACGAGGTCGGCCGCAAGGCCAAGGCGACGGCCCAGGCGCTGCTTCGCACCCTCGTCGGCTGACGGGCGGCGATGCAGTCGCTCGACGAGCTTCGCCGCGTGATCCGGCGCATCGAGACCGGGCGGCCACCGCGTCTCGCCGTGCCGCCTGCCGACCAGGTGCTGGGCGGCGAGCTGGTCGAGACGGGCGCGGGGCCGCTCCTCGTCGTGCGGCGCGAGTACCCGCTGACGCACATCCATGGCCGCCAGCCGCTGGCGGCGGCGTTCGCGGCGCCGCTCGATCTCCTCTCCGCCGTGGCGCGCGCCGCGGCGCCGGCCCGGGATCCGCGCGGGCTGCTCTTCCTCGACACGGAGGCGACGGGCCTCGCGGGGGGTACGGGCACCTACGCCTTCCTCGTCGGCGTGGGGCACCTCGACGGCGATCGGGTCGTCGTGGCGCAGTACTTCATGCGCGACTTCGACGAGGAGCCGGCGCTGCTCGCCGCGCTGGTGCCGCTCCTCGAGCAGGCCGCGGGCGTCGTCACCTTCAACGGCTCGGGCTTCGACCTGCCGCTCCTCGAGACGCGCTTCGTCCTCGCACGCCGCCGCTGGCCGGCTCTGCTGCCCCATCTCGACCTCCTCCGGCCGGCCCGCCGCGTCTTCACGGCCCGCTGCGCCGACTGCCGGCTCACGACGCTCGAGCGCGAGGTCATCGGGCTCGAGCGCGAGGACGACGTGCCGGGCGCCCTGATCCCGGCGCTCTACTTCGACTTCCTCCGCTCCCGGCGGGCCGCGCCGCTGGCGCGGGTCTTCGACCACAACCGCCACGACGTCCTCTCGCTCGTCGCGCTCCTCGGCTGGTTCGGCCGCGCCCTCGTGTCGCACGACCACCTGGGCGCCGAGGACCTCGCGGGGCTGGGCCGCCTCTGGGAGCCGGTGGATCTCGAGCAGGCACTCGCCTGCTACCGGGCCGCGCTCACCGCGGACCTCGCGGGCCCCGCCGCCCACCGGGTGCGCCTGCGCCTGGCGCGCTGGGAGAAGCGGGCGGCGCGCTGGGAGGCGGCGTGCGCGCTCTGGGAGGCCGCCAGGGACCACGACGCATTCGATCGGGAGCCCTGGGAGGAGATCGCGAAGTTCCACGAGCACCGCCGGCGCGACCTCCCCGCGGCGCGCGCGATCGTCGCGCAGGCGCTCGAGGTCGCCGACACCGCCGGCGCGGCGCCGCGGGTGCTGGACGCCTTCACGCACCGGCTGTCGCGCTTGGAGCGTCGTCTCCGCCGACACCGCTGAGGCGGCGTCGACGCGCTCGGTCGCGACCCTGGGGGCCGGGAGCGGCGTCAGGCCACGGGGGTGATCGGGGCCTTCCCCTCGAGGACAGCCACACAGTTGCGGACGGCCAGGGTGGCCATCGCGATGCGCGTGTCGCGCGAGGCGCTCGCGATGTGGGGGGCGAGCACGACGTTCTGCAGCGGGAGCAGGTCGGGGTGGATCCGCGGCTCCTCCTCGAAGACGTCGAGCCCGGCGCCGGCGATCCACCCCTCCCTGAGTGCCTGCGCCAGCGCGGCCTCGTCCACGATGGGCCCGCGGGCCGCATTCACGACGATCGCGGACTTCCGCATCAGGCGGAGCGTGCGCTCACCGATGAGGTGGCGGGTCTCGGGCGTGAGGTTCGTGTGGAGCGTCACGAAGTCGGCCTCGCGCAGGAGCGTCTCAAGGTCGGTCGCGGTCGCGGAGAGCTCCCGCTCGACGGCAGCGTCGGCCCGCACGGCGTCGTGGTAGAGGACGCGCATGTTGAAGCCGAGGGCGCGCCGGGCGACGGCGCGCCCGATCCGCCCGAACCCCACGATGCCGAGCGTCGTGCCGTGGACGTCGGCGCCCCAGAGGAGGTCCCACTTCCAGGCCGTCCACCGCCCGGAGCGGGCGTAGTGGTCGGCCTCCACGACGCGGCGCGCCGTCGCCATGAGGAGCGTCCACGCGAAGTCGGCGGTCGTTTCCGTGAGGACGTCCGGCGTGTTCGTGACGATCACGCCCCGGCGCCTGGCCGCGGCGACGTCGATGTTGTTGTAGCCGACCGCGACGTTCGCGACGACCTTGAGTGTCGGGGCGGAGGCCAGCACCTCCTCGTCGATCGTGCTGATGATGTGGCAGATCAGGCCGTCCTTGCCATTCAATCGGGAAACCAGCTCCGCTTTCGACAGGGGCACTTCGCTGTTGTTGTAGTCGAGCGTGAAGTCCCCGGGGATCAGGCCCACGGCCTCTCGAGGCAAAGTGCTTGAAATAAAAACGCTTTTTGCCATTGACTCCCTCCGAATTTTTCGCTTGATTCATCCCGGCCACCCCGCTATATTAGCGCTCGCCTCTGTCGAGTGCTAACACCGTGCGCTATACAGAGAACTGAGAGGACAAAGATGAGCGTCACAACCCGGCCGTCGCGAAAACCGGATCGGGATCAACACCAACACGAAGGAGGCAGAGGAGCGATGAAGATTCGTCCGTTGCACGACCGCATTCTCGTCGAGCGACTCGAGGAGAAGGAAGTGAAAAAGGGCGGCATCATCATCCCGGACACGGCGAAGGAGAAGCCTCAGGAGGGCAAGGTCATCGCCGTCGGCAATGGCAAGGTGACCGAGGACGGGAAGAAGATCCCTCTCGACGTCAAGGGTGGCGACAAGATCCTCTTCGGGAAGTACTCCGGCTCCGAAGTGAAGCTCGACGACAAGGAGTACCTGATCCTGCGCGAGGAAGACGTCCTCGCCATTCTCGAATAGCCCGACCACAACATCGCTAAGGAGGGAACCGATCAATGCCGAAGCAGCTGAAGTTCGACGAGGACGCCCGAGCGAGCCTGCTCAAGGGCATCAACATCATGGCCGAGGCCGTCAAGGCGACGCTGGGCCCGAAGGGCCGCAACGTCGTCATCGACAAGAAGTTTGGTAGCCCCACGATCACCAAGGACGGCGTGACGGTCGCCAAGGAGATCGAGCTGAAGGATCCGTACGAGGACATGGGCGCCCAGATGCTGAAGGAGGTCGCCTCGAAGACCTCGGACATCGCGGGTGACGGCACGACCACCGCGACCGTGCTCGCGCAGGCGATCTTCCGGGAGGGGCTCCGCAACGTGACCGCGGGCGCCAACCCGATGGGGCTCAGGCGCGGCATCGCGGCGGCGGTGGAGGCGGTGACCGAGGAGCTGAAGAAGCTCTCCAAGTCGACGAAGGACAAGAAGGAGATCGCCCAGGTTGCGACGATTGCCTCGAACAACGACAAGACGATCGGCAACCTGATCGCCGAGGCGATGGAGAAGGTCGGCAAGGACGGGGTCATCACGGTCGAAGAGTCCAAGTCGGCCGACACGGTCCTGGACGTAGTCGAAGGGATGCAGTTCGACCGCGGCTACCTCTCGCCGTACTTCGTGACGGACGCCGAGCGGATGGAGGTCGTGCTCGAGGACGCGATTGTGTTGATCCACGAGAAGAAGATCAGCGTCATGAAGGACATGCTCCCGCTGCTCGAGCAGGTGGCCCGGGCGGGCAAGCCGCTCCTGATCATCGCCGAGGACGTCGAGGGTGAGGCGCTGGCCACGCTCGTGGTCAACAAGCTCCGCGGGACGCTGCACTGCGCCGCGGTCAAGGCGCCGGGCTTCGGCGACCGCCGCAAGGCGATGCTCGAGGACATCGCGACCCTGACGGGCGGCAAGGCGATCACCGAGGACCTCGGGATCAAGCTGGAGAACATCAAGCTGGAGGACCTCGGGAAGGCCAAGAAGGTGGTCGTGGACAAGGACAACACCACGATCGTCGAGGGGGCGGGCAAGGCCAGCACGATCGAGGGGCGCATCAAGCAGATCCGGGCGCAGATCGAGGAGACGACCTCGGACTACGACAAGGAGAAGCTGCAGGAGCGCCTGGCCAAGCTGGCGGGCGGCGTGGCCGTGATCAAGGTCGGCGCCGCGACCGAGACGGCGATGAAGGAGAAGAAGGCGCGGGTGGAGGACGCGCTCAACGCGACCCGCGCGGCGGTGGAGGAGGGCATCGTGCCGGGCGGCGGCGTCGCGCTGTTGCGGTGCCAGAAGGCCCTCGACAGGCTGAAGGTCGAGGGTGACGAGAAGGTGGGCGCCCACATCGTCAGGAGGGCGCTCGAGGAACCGATCCGCCGGATCGTCGAGAACGCCGGCCTCGAGGGGAGCGTCGTGGTGGAGAAGGTCAAGGCCGAGACGGTGCCGACCCGGGGCTTCGACGCCGAGAGCATGGAGTTCGTGGACATGCTGCAGGTGGGCATCATCGACCCGACGAAGGTCGAGCGCGTGGCGCTGCAGAACGCCGCGGAGATCGCCTCGCTGCTGCTGACGACCGAGGCGCTGATCACCGACATTCCGGAGGAGAAGTCGGCGGCCGCGCCGCCGATGCCGCATGGCGACATGTATTAGACCCGGAGGGGGGCTTCGCCCCCCTTCCGGCGCCTCCCCCCAGGAGGGATTGCGGCGGCAAAGCCGCCGCTCGAACAAGAGGCAGTGATTCCTGCCCGCGCGATGCGCGGGCGACGGCCCGGGTCGTGGCGATTGCCATGGCCCGGGCCGTATCTGTTTTGCGGCGTTGACGTTGCAGGGACTTTGGATGTTTGATACCGTTAGGCGCTCAGTTCAACCCCTGGGGAGGTGAGGCAACTGCGGCCATACGAAATTCTGGTGATCATCGATCCGCGCCCGACGGACGAAGAAGTCGCCACGCTGCTCGAGCAGCTGGGCGGGCAGCTCAAGGCGCTGGGCGCCGAGGTGATCAAGGTCGACAATTGGGGGAAGCGCCGGCTCGCGTACGACATCCGCAAGCAACGGGAGGGCACGTACGCGGTCTTCGAGGTTTCTGCCGAGCCGTCGATGGTGAAGGAGTTCGAGCGACAGCTCCGCCTCAACGAGAACGTGCTGCGCTTCCTCTCGACGAGAGTCCCGATCCGCAAGAAGGCTCGGCCGGCGAAAACTCCAGAGGTGCTTGAGGAGGTCGGTTGATGGCGAGCCTCAACAAGGTCTTCCTGATCGGCAACCTGACCCGCCCCCCGGAGCTGCGCTACACGCCGAGCGGCACCGCTGTGGCCGACCTGCGGCTGGCGGTCAACCGCAACTACACGACGCAGGGGGGCGACAAGCGCGAAGAGACCTCGTTCCTCACGGTCGTCGCCTGGGGCAAGCAGGCGGAGAGCTGCGGCGAGTATCTCGACAAGGGCAGCCCGATCCTGATCGAGGGCCGGCTCCAGACGCGCGAGTGGGAAGGTAAGGACGGCCAGAAGCGGAACGTGGTGGAGGTGGTGGCCGAGCGCGTCCAGTTCATGGGGCGCGGCAAGCCCGCGGCGCCGGCCGCCGTGCCGGCGGCCGAGTCGTTTGCGGAGGAAACGCGGCCCTCGGAGAACGACGACGTCCCGTTCTAGCGGGGCGCAAGGGAGGGCGACCGATTCCGACAATCCAGAAGCCCGTGAAGCGCCGCCGGTTCGGCCGGCGGAAGGTCTGCAAGTTCTGCGCTGACAAGGTCGACCTCGTCGACTACAAGGACGTGCGCCGGCTCAGGACCTTCGTCAGTGAGCGCGGCAAGATCATCCCGCGCCGCATCTCGGGGAGTTGCGCGCGCCACCAGCGCCAGCTGACCCACGCGATCAAGCGCGCACGCACGGTGGCCCTGCTGCCGTACCTGGCGACGGAGTAGGACGGCGAGCGATGCGAATCATCCTGCTGGATGACGTGCCCAAGGTCGGGCGCCGCGGCGAGGTCCGCGAGGTGTCGAAGGGCTACGCGCGCAACTATCTGATCCCGAAGAAGCTCGCGCTCAGCGCCACCGCCGGCAACCTCAAGAACCTTGGGCAGATCAAGACACAGCAGGACGCCAAGGCGGGCCGCATCAAGAGCACGGCCGAATCGCTGCGCGACCAGATCGAGGCCCTCGCGTACGAGGTGCGCCGGCAGGCCTCCGAGGAGGGCAAGCTCTTCGGTTCGGTGACCTCACAGGACATCGTGGAGTTCCTGGAGCAGCACACGATCAAGGTCGAGCGCCGGCGGGTCGGCCTGGACGAGCCGATCAAGACGCTCGGCGAGACCGTGGTCCCGCTCCGGCTGCACCAGGACGTCGTGGCGCAGCTCAAAGTCAACGTCGCGCGCGAATAGCCCGCCGGTGGACTTGCCGTCCAGGATCCCGCCGCACAACCTGGACGCCGAACGCGCGGTCCTCGGCGCCCTCCTCCTGGAAGGTCGTGAGACGCTCCCGCGCGTGATCGAGGTACTCCGGCCCCCCGATTTCTATACGGAGGCCCACCGCGTGATGTACGCGTCGATGCTGCGCCTGTTCGACCGGGGCGAGCCCGTCGACCTCATCACGCTCAGCGAGGAGCTCCGCCGCGCGGAGCAGCTCGAGTTCGTCGGGGGGCCCGCCGCGCTCGCGCTCCTGGTCGAGCAGGCGTCGATCGCCGCCCACCTCATCGCCTACGCGCAGATCGTCCGCGACATGGGGACGCTCCGTGAGCTCATTCAAACGTCGACTCAGCTCATCACGGAAGCGTTCGAGGCCAAACAGGACGTCCAGACCTTGATCGACGACGCCGAGCGCAAGATTTTTGCCCTTGCCGAGCGTCGTCTTCAGGGGAGTGCGGTTGCGCTCAAGGAGATTCTCCACGACACGTTCAAGTACATCGAGCATCTGTATCAGCGACAGGAGCGCATCACCGGTATTGCCACGGGCATCACCGAGCTTGACGAGAAGACGGCGGGTCTTCAGGCCTCGGACCTTATCCTCATTGCCGGCCGTCCGAGCATGGGCAAGACAGCGTTCGCGCTCTCGATCGCCCAATACGTCGGCATCCAGCTGCGGCGCAAGGTGCTGCTCCTCAGCCTCGAGATGTCCGCGCAGCAGCTGGTGCAGCGAATGTTGTCCTCGGAAGGCAAGGTTGACTCTCTGGCCGTGCGGACTGGGAAGCTGGTCGCATCGGACTGGCACCGTCTCACTGCTGCGGCGGGTCGGCTCACGGAAGCGCCGATTTTCATCGACGACAGTCCCGGGTTGTCGGTTCTCGAAGTGCGGGCAAAGGCGCGTCGCATGAAGGCCGAGCATGGGCTCGATCTCGTCATCGTCGACTACCTGCAGCTCATGCGTGGGCGAGAAGCGCTCGACAATCGACAGCAGGAGATTTCGGAAATATCACGCTCACTCAAAGCGCTTGCGAAGGAGCTCAACGTGCCTGTCGTCGCGCTCTCCCAGCTATCCCGGGCGATCGAAGCCCGAGGCGATAATACGCCGCGGCTCTCGGATCTCCGCGAATCCGGCGCCCTTGAGCAAGACGCCGACGTCATCATGTTCCTCCATCGGCCTTCGTTGTACACGAAGGACCCACCGGAAAAGACCGCCGAGGTGCACATCGGGAAGCAACGGAATGGCCCCACCGGCAAGATCGAGGTCTCGTTTCTCGCCCAATACGCGCGATTCGAGAACCTCGCGAGCTTCGATCGACAGCCACCGTTCTGAGTGCGGCTTTTTCGTTTGAGGTGCCGGCCGGCGTACTATTGACCCTGTGCGCCTGCACCGTCTGAAGCGGCTCTTCGTCGGCACCCCGCTCCCGACCGCGCAGCAGCGGCACGAGCGCCTCGGCAAGACCACGGCGCTCGCCGTCTTCGCCTCCGACGCGCTCTCCTCGGTGGCGTACGCGACCGAGGAAATCCTCCTGGTCCTGATTCTCGCCGGGAGCGTCGCGCTGAGCTACTCGCTCCCCATCGCCGTCGCCATCGCGGTCCTGATCGCGATCGTCGTGAGCTCCTACCGGCAGACGATCCACGCGTACCCCCAGGGGGGCGGCGCGTACATCGTCAGCAAGGACAACCTGGGCACCTGCGCGGGGCTCGTCGCCGGCGCGGCGCTCCTCATCGACTACGTGCTCACCGTCGCCGTGTCGGTCGCGGCGGGTGTCGCGGCGGTGACCTCGGCGGTGCCGGTCCTCTTCCGATACCGTGTGTGGCTCTGCGTCGCCGCGGTCGTGGTGGTCGCGGTCGCCAACCTGCGAGGCATCCGCGAGTCGGGCAACCTCGTCGCCGCGCCGACGTATCTCTTCATCGGGAGCCTCGGCGTGCTTCTCGTGTACGGGGGGCTGGGCGCGATCTTCGACTTCATCCCCGAGGCGCCATACCCGCAACACCCGCCGGGGCTCGAGGGCGTCGGGCTCTTTCTGATCCTTCGCGCGTTCTCCTCGGGCTGCACGGCACTCACCGGGGTGGAGGCGGTCTCCGACGGCGTGCCAGCGTTCAAGCGGCCCGAGGCCCAGAACGCCCGCGTCGTCCTGACGTGGCTCGGCGCGATTCTGATCACCCTGTTCCTCGGGATCACGGTGCTCACGTACGACTTCGGGATCCTCCCGCGCCCTGAGGAGACCGTCATCTCCCAAGTCGCGCGCCACGTCTTTGGCCGGAGCGCGTTCTACTATGTGATCCAGGCGGGGACGATGCTGATCCTCTTGCTGGCAGCGAACACGTCGTTCGCCGACTTCCCGCGTCTGAGCTTCTTCCTCGCGCGCGACCGGTTCATCCCGAGACAATTCGCGGCGCAGGGTGACCGGCTCGTCTTCTCCAACGGCATCGTGATCCTCGCCGGCCTCGCCACCCTGCTGCTCGTCGTGTTCGGCGGCGACACGCACGCCCTGATCCCGCTCTACGCGGTCGGCGTCTTCCTCTCGTTCACGCTCTCGCAGGCGAGCATGGTCCGCCGGTGGCTCCGCCTCAGGGAGGAGGGCTGGCGGTGGCGGTCGTGGTTCAACGGCCTCGGCGCGCTCGTGACGGGCCTCGTGATGCTCACGATCGCGGCGACCAAGTTCACGCACGGCGCCTGGATCGTGGTCTTCCTCATCCCGACGCTCGTGGTCATGTTCCTCAGCGTGCACCGCCACTACGAGAAGGTCGCCGAACAGCTCTCGCTCGAGGGCTTCGCGCCGCCCCCGCCCATGACGACCACCGTGCTCGTGCTCGTGGGCGACCTCCACCGCGGCGTGATCAAGGCCATCCAGTACGCACAGGCGCTCTCGCCCAACGCCAAGGCCGTGTTCGTCGAGACGGACCCCGAGCGGACGCGGAAGCTCGAGGAGAAGTGGCGCAAGATGGGGATGGGCGTGCCGCTGATCGTCCTGGCGTCGCCCTACCGTTCGCTGCTGGGGCCGCTGCTCGAGTACATCGACCACCTGCAGACGGACGAGAACCACGTCGTGACGATCGTGCTCCCGGAGTTCATTCCCGCCCGCTGGTGGCAGCTCGGCCTGCACAACCAGACGGCGCTGCTCATCAAGGGCGCGATGCTCTTCCGCAAGAACGTCATCGTCACCGACGTCCCCTTCCACCTCAAGCATTAGGCCCCGCGCGTGCGGGCGCCCGGCGCGACCGCCGCGCGCGACAACTCTGGTACACTTGATCGCCGCGTGACCACCCGATGAACATCGTTCTCGCTCCGGACGGACCGCTCCACGCCGGCGCGACGCTCGCGCGCTACCACCTGTGGGGAGAAGATCCCGCGAACCGCCTCGCGGACGGCGCCCTGCTGCGTGTGCTCCGGTACCACGGCCGGCTCGTGCCCTACGCGGTTCGGGCGACCGGCCCGGTGGACGACGCGCGTCTCGCGATGCGTATCCCGGGCGTCCGCGACGCGTCGACGGGTGAGGCGGTCGCGGCGGAGGTGCGCCGGATCTTCGGTCTCCACTTCGATCTCTCCGGCTTCTACCGGATGGCGAAGAGCGATGCCGTGCTCGCCGCACTCGTCGAGCCGCTCTACGGGATGCGGCCGACGCTCGCGCCGACGCCGCTCGAGATGCTGGTGGGGTCGATCAGCGCTCAGCAGGTCAATCTCCAGTTCGCTTTCGCGTGCCGGGCCCGCCTCGTGCGTCGGTGGGGGACGCCGCTGACGCTCGGCCGCCACACCGTCTGGGCGTTCCCCGACGGCGCGGCCCTCGCGCAGGCGCGGTTGAGGGAGTTCCGCGCGATGAAGTTCTCGCGCCGCAAGGGCGAGTACATCCGCGACCTCGCGCGGGCCGTCGTCTCCGGTCGGCTCGACCTCGACGCGCTGGCGGCGACGCCGAGCGAGGCCGTGATCGAGCGGCTGACGCAACAGCGCGGGTTCGGCCGCTGGACCGCGGACTGGTTCCTCGCCCGCTGTCTCGGGCGCGGCGACGTCTGCGCGGCGGGCGACCTCGGGGTGCGCCGGGCCTTCGAGCACTTCTACGGCCGTGGGCGGACGCGCAGCGAGGAGGCGATCCGCCGCCGGGCGCGCGCGTGGGGCGAGTACCAGAACCTCGCCGTCCACTACTTGCTCGCCGGGATGCGCCTCGCGCGGCGCGTGGCGGGCGGCGGATGACCACGAAGGTCGGCCTCAGGATTCTCGGCCAGCCCGACCCGAACGTCCCGAAGGACGTGCACCTGGTCGGGCGTTACGCCCTCGGCGTGGACTGGGCAGACAACCACGGGTCCATCTACCCCTTCGACCGCCTGCGGCGCGACTGCGCGTGCGGCGCGTGCGCAGCGCTCGATTCACTCACGCAGGCGATGGCGTGGCCGCAGGAGATCAAGCGGACCGACGACGGGCTCCGGGTGACGTGGGGCGACGCGCACGTGAGCCTCTACCCCTACCCGGCGCTGCGCGGGCTGTGCCGCTGCGCGAGCTGCACCGGCGGCCACTGATGGAGGAGCGTGCAAAGCGGCGCGTCCTCGTCGGGATCATGCTGTCCATCTTTCTCGCGGCGATGGAGTCGACCGTGGTGGCGACGGCGATGCCGACCGTCGTCGCGAGCCTCGGCGGGATCCAGATCTACTCGTGGGTCTTCTCGGGCTTCCTGCTCACCCAGACGGTCACGATGCCGCTCTGGGGGCGGGTCTCGGACCTCTACGGCCGCCGTCCGGTCTTCCTGATCGGGCTCGCGACGTTCCTCGGGGGCTCGGCGCTCTCGGGCACGGCCCAGAGCATGGTGCAGCTGATCGTGTTCCGGATGGTGCAGGGGCTCGGCGCCGGCTCGCTGATGACGCTCGGCTACACGCTCATCGGCGAGCTCTTCGGACTCGAGCGCCGCGCGAAGCTCCAGGGGTGGATCTCGGGCGTCTGGGGCGTCGCCTCGCTCGTAGGCCCCTGGCTCGGTGGCGTGCTCTCCGACCACGTCTCATGGCGCTGGGTGTTCTACATCAATCTGCCGTTCGGAGCGGTCGCGATGGCGCTGATCGCCTCGGGGCTCGTCGAGGAGGCGCGCCCGGCGCGCCGACCCGTCGTGGACTACGCGGGCGTGGCGCTCTTCGCGGCGGGCGTGTCCGCGCTCCTGCTCGGCTTCGTGGAGGCGGGACGCGCCGGGTCCTGGTCTGGCGGCGACGTTCTGGCCCCGCTCGGACTGGGCCTGACCGCGCTCGTCCTGTTCGTGGCGGTCGAGCAGCGGGCGGCCGAGCCGATCGTGCCGTTCCGGCTGTTCGGCAGCCGCATGGTCGTCGCCGCCGTCGTCACCCGCTTCCTCGCGGGCATGGCGATGTTCGGCGCGATCTCGTTCGTCCCACTCTTCCTCCAGTCGGTCACGGGCACCACGGCGACGGGCGCGGGCATGGTCCTGACGCCGTTCATCCTCGGCTGGGTGGCGATGTCGGTGACGAGCGCGCGGCTGGTTCTCCGGATCGGCTACCGCACGGTCGTGACGGCGGGCATGGCGTGCCTGATGGGCGCGTTCCTCCTGTTCACGCGCTGGTCGGCCACGCTGACCCAGGGCGTGGCGATGCGCGACGTCCTGCTCGCCGGTGTTGGGATGGGCATGGTCGTGGTGCCGATGCTGATCGCGGTTCAGAGCGCCGTGCCGCGAAGCGATCTGGGCGCCGCCACGGCGATGACGCAGTTCTTCATGTCGATCGGCGGCGCCGTGGGGCTCTCGGTCATGGGCGCCGTCATGGCCCAGCGGCTCCACGCGGGGCTCCCGATGGCCGAGGCGCTGCACGGCGTGTTTCTGGTCGGCTTCGCGGTCTGCGTCCTCGCCGTCGCCTCCGCGCTGCTCGTGCCGGCGGGACGCGCCCGGGATCTTGCACGCGCGGAGCCGACGCGGGTGGGAGGGTGAACCATGGCTGGTGACGTGCCGCTGCTCGAGCGTCTTGCCCAGTTGCCGCCGTTGCCCGCCGCCGAGGTGGCGGCGCTCGTCGAGCGGCTCGTGGCGCCCCAGGGTGATCCCGTGGTCGGCCCGCTGTTTGGCGTCGACGAGGAGGGCGACCTCGTCGTCAATCCGCTCGTCCCCGCCGTGCTCAAGTCGTTCCAGGAGAAGGCCGAGCTCACGTGCTACGCGGCGCTGCTCGAGGGGCTGACGGGGATCTGGAACGCCGCGGTGCGCGCCGCCGTCGTGGCCCGGTTGCGCGCGTCGGGGCTGCCGCTCGACGACCTGCTGCTGCGGCTCGGGGCGCTGTCGCCGACGCTCGGGTTCGCGGCGGAGACGCCGGAGTGGGCTCGCGAGTGGCTCGCGGACCCGTTCACGCAGGACGCACTGCTCGTCCAGCAGTGCGTGGTGCGCATGCTCCTGGCGCTCCGCGCCATGGCCGAGGCGCGGGCGGCTGAGCTGACGACGAAACTCGGGTGACGTCGGACGTCGAGGAGCTGACGGCGCTGTCTTCGGTGCTCGAACAGCTCAAAGCGACACAGGGGGAGTGACGATGGCGACGATTCCGGAGACCTACCGCGACCTCTTCACGAAGAAGGCATTTGCCCACCTGGCGACCGTCGGGGCCAACAACGCGCCCCAGGTCACACCGGTCTGGTGCGACTGGGACGGCACCTACGTGAGGATTAACACGGCGCGCGGCCGGGTGAAGGAAAAGAACCTCAGGAAGAATCCGAAGGTGGCGCTCTCGATCCAGGACCCGGACAATCCGTACCGGTACATCCAGGTCCGCGGACGCGTGGCCGAGATGACGGAGCAGGGCGCCGACGCGCACATCGATGCGCTCGCCAAGAAGTACCTCGGCAAGGACACGTACCCGTACCGCCAGCCCGGCGAAGTCCGCGTGCTCGTAAAGATCCTGCCCGAGAAGGTCCAGACCTCGGGGTAGCCCGGACCCAAGGGGCGGGTCGGGCGCTCGCATGATCCAAGTCGAGGACATCGCAAAGGCGTACGCGGGGCAGCGGCTCTTCCGTGAGCTGTCGTGGCGGATTCCCGACGGCGCGCGGATCGGGCTCGTCGGCCCGAACGGGGTGGGCAAGACGACGCTCTGCCGGCTCCTTGCCGGGCTCGAGGAGCCCGACGCCGGGCGCATCAGCCGCCCGCGCGAGACGACGGTCGGCTATCTGTCCCAAGAGGTCGCCGGCGGCGTCGGCGGCTCGGTCCTCGCCGCGGCGCTCTCTGGCTTCGACGAGGTCTGGCGGATCGAGTACCAGATGGAGGAGGTGGCCGCGGCGCTGAGCGGCGCCCCGAACGGAGCGCAGAGCGACGCGCTGACGGCGCGCTACGGTGACCTCCAGCACCGGTTCGAGGCGCTCGGCGGCTACCGGCTCGAGACCGCCGCCAAGGCGATCCTTGGCGGCCTCGGCTTCCGCGACGCCGACTTCGGCCGCCCGCTGGCCGAGTTCTCGGGAGGCTGGCGCATGCGTGCGGCCCTCGCGCGCCTGCTGCTCCTGCGGCCTGCGCTCCTGCTGCTCGACGAGCCGACCAACCACCTCGACATCGAGTCGCTCGAGTGGCTCGAGGGATTCCTCGTCGACTACGACGGCACCGTGGTGCTTGTGTCGCACGACCGGTATTTCCTGAACCGCATGGTCACGTCGATCGCCGAGCTCGGGCCGTCGGGCATCACCGTGTACCCGGGCGACTACGACGACTACCTCGTCGAGCGCGCGGCGCGCCGCGAGCTCCTCGAGGCGCAGGCGCGGAACCAGGCGAAGCGCATCGCCGAGATCGAGCGGTTCATCGAGCGCTTCCGCTACCAGGCGACCAAGGCCCGGCAGGTGCAGAGCCGTATCAAGATGCTCGAACGCGTGGAGCGCGTCGAGGTCGAGCGCCGGGCGCGCGGGATCCGCTTCGCGTTCCCCACGCCGCCGCGCACCGGCCGTCGGGTCGCGATGCTTCGCGCCGCCCGCAAGGCGTACGGCGACAATGTCGTCTACGCCGGCGTCGACTTCGAGGTCGAGCGCGGCGAGCGTGTGGCGCTGGTGGGTCCGAACGGCGCGGGGAAGTCGACGCTCCTCCGCCTGCTGGCGGGGGTGCTGCCTCTGGACGGGGGAGAGCGCGCGCTCGGCGCCCACGTCGCCGCGCACTACTACGCCCAGCACCAGCTCGACGCCTTGACGCCCACGCTGACGGTGCTCGAAGAACTGGAGAGGGCGGCGCCGGAACTCGGCCTGACGCGGCTCAGGACGATCCTCGGCGCGTTCCTCTTCTCGGGTGACGCGGTGGACAAGAAGATCGCCGTGCTCTCGGGCGGCGAGAAGGCGCGTGTCGCGCTCGCGAAGATGCTGGTGCGCCCGGCCGCGCTGCTGTGCATGGACGAGCCGACCAACCATCTCGATCTCGCGGCGCGCGAGGTGCTGGAGGAGGCGCTCGCCGGGTTCCCTGGCACCATCGTCTTCATCTCGCACGACCGCTACTTCATCAACCGCCTCGCCACGACTGTCGTCGAGATCATTCGTGGGACCCTCACTCGGCATCCCGGGAACTACGACGACTATCTCGCCGCGAAATCCCGGGGAGCCCTCGAGTCAACGCCTGCGATGAAGCCGGGGCGGCGCCTCCGCTCGGAACGACGCTCGCTCGGGACCCCGCCGACCTCCTCCCCGGCGCGGCGCGAGCAGAGCCAGCGGGCGTCGCGCAAGGAGGCCTCCAAGGGCGGAAGAGTGACGCAGGCGGTGCGCGAGCTCCGCACGCGGCTCGAGGAGGTGGAGAAGCAGATCCACGCGCTCGAGGGGCGGCTCCGGGAGCTCGGCGTGGCGCTCGGCGATCCCGCGCTCTATGCCGACGGCGCGCGCGCGCGCGCCGTCACGGCCGAGCGCCGCCGCGCGGAGGAGCGGGTCGCCTGGCTCATGCACGAGTGGGAGGAGCTGTCGGCAGCGCTCGCGGCCCATGAGTGAGCCCTGGGTACCGATCGACCCCGGCGCGCTCCGGCGCGAGCGCGCGAAAGCGCGCGAGCTGCGCCAGAGCCAGTGGTGGAAGCGTCGGATCGCCGACGGCGCCTGCTACTACTGCCGACGCAGCGTCGGACCCAGGAACCTCACGATGGATCACATCGTCCCGATGGGCCGCGGCGGCCGGTCCACGCGCGCGAACGTCGTGCCCGCCTGCAAGGACTGCAACTCGAAGAAGAAGTCGATGGTGCCGGTCGAGTGGCAGGAGTACCTGGGCTCGCTTGGCTCCGTCTCCGATGACTGACAGCACGCTGTCTGAATCATTGGACGTTGACGCGTTCCACGGGGTGCCTGTTCAATGGCATCGCTCGCGAGCACTGGAGTGACTGTCGTGAACGTCGAGATCGTGAACCCGAACCCCGAGGAGGAACGCGAATGATCCGTCGCAGCGCACTCGTCGTCTGGTTCGTCGCCGTGGTGAGCGTCACGTCGTGGCCGGCCGCGGCCGCGCAGCACGGCCGGTCGGAGGTTGTGAACGCGGCCGAGACGGCCGGCGACCCCGTCAACATCAACACGGCGGACGTCAAGGAGCTGATGAAGCTCGAGGGCGTCGGTCGGAAGGTCGCCGAGAAGATCGTCGAGTACCGTGAGCACCACGGCCTGTTCCAGAAACCCGAGGCAATCCGGAAGGTCGAGGGTATCGGCAGCGGCCTTTGGGAGCGGAATCGCGCCCGCATCGTCGTCAAGTAGCAACGGCCGCAGTTTTTCATTTGGCACCCTGGGAGCCCGGTGTAGGATGGGGTCAAATCGATCGGAACGTCACAGCGTTCCTTCAGCGTCCCCGCTGGCAATTCCGCCAGCGGCTGCCGTGGTCGAGCCCCGGGCCGGGAGTCGGCATCCGGTTCTGGGTGGGTGGGAACCTGGGCCTGCGTGGCGCCCTTGCCGAGATAGGAGGTGATCCAGCCGATGTGTACCCCTACGGTGATCTGTGAGGTGGTTGCCTCCTAGGCAGGATCCACGCTAGCTCGAGGTGGAATGCCTGTGGGTGTCCCAGGCACCACCGGCCCCGACGGTCCCGCTCTCACCAGCGGGGCGGCGCGACGCGCCGTGAGTGATGTCACCACGCGCCGCAGCCTCCGTCGGGGCTTTTCATTTTTGGAGGCGAGCGAAAGATCCGCGAATGAGTGGACCACGAGCGTCTGAACCGTTCGGGCTGGTTGTTGAGTTGACCGCCCGGGCCCGTCAGCGGGCCCGGGCGGGAGCGAACGCGGGCTACTGAACCTTCCTGACGTTGGCTGCCTGAAGACCCTTCGGGCCGCGGGTGACTTCGAACTCGACCTTGTCACCTTCGGCGAGGCTCTTGAAGCCTTGAGACTGGATGGCGCTGTAGTGGACGAAGACGTCCTCACCGCCCTCCTGCGTGATGAACCCGTAGCCCTTTGCGTCGTTGAACCACTTCACCTGTCCTGTCGCCATACTTCGAACCTCTCCTTAGGGCGTCTTCAGGCCCCTGGGTGCTCCCGCCGAGCCGGCGGGGTTGCCTTCCGGAATTGGAAGGCAAACAAAAACGCCGCGCGAACTGGGTCCGCGCGGCGTGTGTCTCTATCTCTCAATCGGTACTCGACTCCGTGTGCACCAGAACTAGGGCACAGCATGACACGGCGCTCTAGCCAAGTCAATCGAATTCTACGGGCCGGGTGACGGGCGTCGAGCCGTTCTTCGTGCCGAGCCAGCCCGGGATCGCCACCGAGAACCGCCCCGCCGTGCCCCCGGCGACGACGATGTGGATCTCCTCTGGCGACGGGAACTTGGGGATCAGCGCGTCGGGGGCCGGAGGGGTCTTTCCGTACCTCAAGTTCGTACCCTCGCCGTGGTCGTCGTCGGGCAGGAGGCTGCGGTAGGGCATACGCACACTCTCGTAGAGATGACGCGCGAGCCGCTCTCGGGTCCAGCCGTCGTCCGCGAACGTGCGCGCGTGCTCGGGCCCCACGACCAGCATCGTGTGCGAGTAGAGCGGGAAGTGCTTGCTGTTCCAGACGCCGGCCATCGACCAGCCGAGCGAGCCCGCGAGTGCTTTCGCCGTGCGGCTCGCGTGGTCCGAGATGCCGTGCGGCGCCTCGCCGGCGAAGAGCGTCACGGCGCTGATCTCGGGGGCGAAGCCGCGGCTCACGTGGTAGGGCTCCCAGGGGCTGGCTTCCTCATGCTCCGCGATGCAGTAGGTGTAGCGCCCGGGATGGCCGAAGGTGGACATGGACGTCTCGCCGGCCCGGGCGCCGCCGATGTTGATCATGAGCAGCCGGAGCGCGCGCCCGATGGTGGCGTTCGCGCGGTAGCCCGGGCCGAAGACGCCGAACGAGCTGTTGAGAGCGATCCGGGAGCGGATCGGGCCGTTCACGACGATGAGCGGCGCGGAGAAGTGCGTGGAGGCGGACATGCCGTGCAGGTTGAATGTCGGGTCGCACGCGCACTCCGCGGCGGCGAGCAGGACCGCGAGGTACTCGGGCCGGCAACCCGCCATCACCGCGTTGACCGCGGCCTTCTCCACCGTGAGGCGGCCGTAGTTCGGCGGCATCTCGCCGATGAGCATGTCGCGGCTGCGACGCGTCCCAGCGAGCATCAGCTGGACGCGCTCGCGCGTCGGAGGCACGACCGGCAGCCCATCGGTCACGCCCTTCTCGAACCACGTCTCGAACTCGTCGCTTGTCATCTGAGCGCGGGAAATGCTATCCCTGAACGGCGGTTCGCGCCAATCCTCCGATCCGCACGATCCGAAGAGGAGCCCATGCGTGACTGGATGACCGAACGACGTCACGCCGGGTGCCATCGACGTCACGACGGTGCCATCCTGGACGTCGCGAGCGGCAAGACGTCGCGGCCTCACTCCGTCCCGCCCGCTCCCAAGGCGATCGGCGAGGACGGGGGCCTCGGGCCCCGATTCCGATAATGCCTCGATGCGGGAACCCGCGAAAACCCTTGGCTTTTCTCTACGACCCGTGCTCTCCTGGCCGACGCGGCGCCAGGCCCAGAGCCCTAAAGCCCTGGAAAGACGGACTTTTCGTTTTCCTCTGGCACGGACTGTGCTACCGTGACCCCTGGGTTCGACTCTCACTCTGCCTGAATGATGGAGCGATGATGTTCTACAACCTGCTGGCCGGAATGTTCTCGAACGATCTCGCCATCGACCTCGGCACGGCGAACACGCTCGTCTACGTGCGCGGTGAGGGCATCGTCCTCAACGAACCGTCGATCGTCGCGATCCATCAGGCGGACCACTCGGTGCTGGCCGTCGGCCGCGAAGCCAAGGCGATGCTCGGGCGCACGCCGGGCAACATCGTCGCGATCCGGCCGCTGAAGGACGGCGTCATCGCAGACTTCGACGTGACCGAGAAGATGCTCCACTACTTCATCTCGAAGGTGCACCGCCGCCGGACGCTCGTGCGGCCGCGCATCGTCATCGGCGTGCCGTCGGGGATCACCCAGGTCGAGAAACGCGCCGTCCGCGACTCCGCGATGCAAGCGGGGGCGCGCGAGGTGTACCTGGTCGAGGAGCCGATGGCCGCGGCGATCGGCGCGGGGCTGCCGATCCAGGAGCCGGGCGGCAACATGATCGTGGACATCGGCGGCGGCACGACCGAGGTCGCGGTGATCTCGCTCTCCGGCATCGTCTACGCCAAGTCAGTCCGGATCGCGGGTGACGAGATGGACGAGGCGATCGTCCAGTACATCCGCAAGCACTACAACCTGCTCGTCGGCGAGCGTCGGGCCGAAGAGATCAAGGTGACGCTCGGCTCCGCGTACCCGATGGGCGGCGAGCGGAGGACGATGGAGGTCAAGGGCCGTGACCTCATCGACGGCATCCCGAAAACCATCGTCATCACCGACGAGGAGATCCGCGAGGCGCTCCGCGAACCCGTCATGACGATCGTCGAGACGGTCCGGACGTGCCTCGAGCGGACGCCACCGGAGCTCGCGGCCGACATCGTCGACAAAGGCATCGTGATCACTGGCGGCGGCGCACTGCTCCTCGGCCTCGATCACCTGCTGCGCCAGGAAACGAACCTCCCGGTGACGCAGGGCGACGACCCGCTGTCGTGCGTCGCGCTCGGCACAGGGAAAGTGCTTGACGAGCTCGATCTGCTGGAGAAGGTGGCGATCCCCGCCTAGGGCGCGTCGCCGCGTTCGGTAGTCGGAGGGCAGGGGTGAAGATTCGGAAGTTCGCGCTGCTCGTCTCGGTCGTGGGTGTCTGCCTGCTGCTCCTCACGCTCCAGGCCCGCGGCTACGGCGCCAGCGCCCGCGACCTCCTCGCGCTGGTGACCACGCCGGTCCAGGCCGGCGTCGCCCGGGCGCACCGCGCAGCCTTCGGCATCTGGGACACCTACCAAGACTGGAAGAACGTGCGCGCTGAGAACCGCCGCCTGCGCGACGACAACCAGCGACTGCGCGTCGAGGCGCTCCGCGTGGGCGAGACTACGGACGAGAACCGCCGCCTGCGTCGCCTCCTGGCGTTCCAAGAGCGGCTACCGCTCAAGACGCTGTCGGGGGAGGTCATCGCGCGCGACTGGGGCGGCTGGATCCGCTCGCTCACCGTGAACCGCGGGCGCGGCGACCATGTGCCCCGTCTCGCGGCCGTAATTTCGCCGGACGGATTGATCGGGCGGATCGTGGACGTCCGGCCCGGCGCCGCGATCGTCCAGGTCCTCACCGATCCGGCCTCGACGGTCGGCGCTCACATCGTGCGGACGCGCGCGTCCGGCATCGTCGAGGGCGACCCCCGCGGCACGCTCCGGTTCAAGTACCTGGCGCGCGGCGGCACCGGGATCGAGGTCGGGGACGTCCTCGTCACGTCGGGCCAGGGCGCGCTGTTCCCGCGCGGCATCCCGATCGGGCGGGTCCGCGTGATCGACGACCGCGGGTCCGCGCTCTTCCACTACGCCGTGCTCGAGCCCGCGGTGAACTTCGCGCGGGTCGACGAGGTGCTGCTCGTGACCGGTGATACGCGGCACGACCTCGCCACGTATTTCCCGACCGACGACTGATGCGCGTACTGCTGGCGCTCACCGTGTTCGGCGGCAGCGTCGCCCACGCGACGCTCGCCCCGGCGCTCGGCATCGGCGGCGTGACGCCCGACCTGCCCCTCATCGTCGTCGTGCTCCTGGCGCTCCGGCGGGGCCCTGAGTTCGGGTGCGTGGCGGGGTTCGGAGCGGGGCTTCTCCAGGACGCGGCGGGCGGCGGGCTGATCGGCGTCCAGGCGCTGACGAAGGCCGTGATCGGCTTCGCGATCGGGGCGGCGGGTAGCCGACTCTCGGTGACCCAGCCGCTCGTGCAGGTCCCCGGGCTCGTGCTCCTCACGGTCGCCGAGGGCCTCGTCCGGTTCGCGCTGCTGAAGGTCTTCCGCTTCCCGGCCGCGTTCGGCGACGTGATGCTCTACGTCGTCCTCCCGCAGGCGCTCTACAACGGCTTCCTGGGCGCCGCGCTCGTGATGGGCCTCGCGTGGTTCCAGTCGCTGCGCGCCCGCGCGTCGTGAGCCCGCGCCTGTGAGCCGTGTCTTCCGCCGCCGCCGGGTGGTCGGGCGTCCCGACGCCGCGCAGCGACGTGTCATGGCGATCGGGCTCGCCGTTACGGCGGCGTTTGTCGTCATTGTCGGGCAGCTCTGGTACCTCCAGGTGCTCGAGGGCGGGCGCTTCCTCGACGCCTCGGACAGAAACCGGATCCGCATCCGCCCGATCGCGGCGCCGCGCGGCATCCTCTTCGACCGCCACGGTGTGCCGCTCGTCGACAACCGCCCTGCGTTCACGCTCTCGCTGATTCCCCGCGAGCTGCCGCGCGACCCGGCGAGTCGTGACGCGGTGCTGGGCCGCGTCGCCGCGCTGCTGCGCATCCCCTACCAGGAGCTCCAGGACGCGGTCGCGCGCGTGCAGGCCGACTCGTTCCCGCCCGTCCGTGTGCGCCGCGGGCTCACGCTCGAGGATGTCGCGAAGGTGGAGGAGTGGAGGCTCGAGCTCCCGGGCGTAATCGCGGAGGTCGAGCCGAAGCGCGTGTACCCGACGAGCCGCTTTGCCGCGCACCTGCTCGGGTACGTCCGCGAGGCGAACGAAGACCAGCTCCGGCAGGGTCGCTACCGGCGCGGTGAAATGGTCGGCCAGAGCGGTCTCGAGCGGCTGCTCGACGAGCACCTGCGCGGTCAGGACGGCGGCGAGCGCATCGAGGTCGACGCGATGGGGCGTCCCGTGCGCCTGATTCAGCAGAGCGAGCCGCACTCGGGCGCGCAGGTGGTCACGACCGTGGACGGCCGGATCCAGGAGGCTGCGGAGCGGGCCATGGCGGGGCACGCGGGCGCGGTCGTGGTCATGGACCCGCGCAACGGCGACCTCCTGGCGATGGTCTCGACGCCCGCCTTCGAGATCGACCGCTTCACGGGGACGATCGACCGGAGCGCGTGGCTACGCCTGGTCCAGGACCCGCACTTCCCGTTACTGAACCGTGCGGTCCAGAGCCAGTACGCGCCGGCCTCCATCTTCAAGATCCTCGTCGCGGCCGCGGCGCTCCAGGAGGGCTCGCTCACGCCCGCCGACCGGACCCAGTGCACCGGCGAGTTCCATCTGGGCACCGCGACGTTCAAAGACTGGAAGGAGGGCGGCCACGGCACGGTCGACCTCCAGCGCGCGATCGTGCAGTCGTGCAACATCTTCTTCTACCAGGCGGGCCTGAAGGTCGGCGGCGTGACGCTCGTGCGCTACGCGCGCGCCTTCGGCTTCGGCGCGCCGACCGGGATCGAGCTCCAGGGCGAGAAGTACGGCCTGATGCCGCGTCCCGACCGCCGCGGCTGGCCGGCGGGCGAGACGGTCAACTTGTCGATCGGCCAGGGCGCCGTGCTCGTCACGCCGACGCAGGTCGCGCGCTTCATGGCGACGGTGGCGAACGGCGGCGTGCTGTGGCGCCCGCGCCTCGTGCAGCGGATCGAGCGGTCTGACGGCGGCCTCGTCTACAGCGACGCCGGGCAGGTGAACGGCCACGTGGAGCTCTCCCCGGTCGTGTGGGAATTCCTGCGCCGGAGCCTCTGGGCGGCGGTGAACGACGGCACGGGGGCCGCGGCCCGTATCCCCGGGCTCGACATCGCGGGCAAGACCGGCACCGCGCAGATCATCGGGAAGTCGAAGGCCACGCTCGGCCAGGACCACGCCTGGTTCGCCGCGTTCGCGCCGGTGAAGAACCCCGAGGTCGTCGTGGTCGTGCTGGTGGAGCACGGCGGCAAGGGTGGGGAGGTCGCCGCGCCGATCGCGCGGAAGATCCTGAACGCGATCTTCTTCGAGAGGGTCGCGGCGATCGAGGTCCGCGGCTGATGCTGCGCGTCGACCGCCGCCTCCTCCAGAACGTCGACTGGGCGCTGTTCGCGACCGCCTGCGCGCTCGTCGTCGTGAGCGTGATGACGCTCGCGACCCTCAGCGTGGGGCGCGCCGGCGCCGCCGTCGCCCTGCGCCAGGCCGCGTGGTTCGTCGTCGGCCTGCTCGCGCTCGTCGTGGTCGCGTGCCTCGACTACCGGAGACTGGTCCGCGCCGCGCCCGCCCTGTACCTCCTGGGGCTCGCGGGCTTGACGCTCGTCTACATGCTCGGACGCTCCGTGTCCGGCGCGCGGCGATGGATCGTGCTCGGCCCGATCTCCGTCCAGCCGTCGGAGCTCTTCAAGGTCTTCTTCGTCCTCATGGCGGTCTGGGTGATCACGTCCCGCTGGGCGCAGCCCGTGGGCCGAACCACGCTCGTGATGACGTTGCCGATTGCCGCGGTGCCGTTCGCGCTGATCATCAAGCAGCCGGACCTCGGCACCGCGTTGCTGCTCTTCCCCGTGCTGATGATCCTTCTGGTCGGCGCCGGCCTCGGGCTCCGGCTCCTGGGCGGCGCCGTCGCCGCCGGGCTCGCCGCGCTGCCCTTGGCGTGGCTCGTGCTGAGGGACTACCAGCGGGAGCGCATCCTGGTGTTCCTGGACCCGTTCCGCGATCCCCTCGGGAGCGCGTACAACGTGATCCAGGCGAAGATCGCGATTGGCTCGGGTCAGCTCCTGGGCAAGGGCGTGGTCGGCGCGACGCAGAGCCGGCTCGCGTTCCTCCCGGAGCGTCATACGGATTTCGTCTTCGCCGTGTTCGCCGAGACGTGGGGGTTCGTCGGTTGTCTCGCACTGCTCATGTGCTACCTCCTGCTCCTCCTCCGCGGATTCGACATCGCGGGCTCGTCGCGGGAGCCGGTCGGCCGGCTCGTCGCGCTCGGGGTGACGTCGCTCCTGGCGGTGCAGGTGGTGATCAACCTGGGTATGGTGACCGGGCTCCTGCCCATCGTCGGGATCCCGCTGCCGCTCATGAGCTACGGCGGTTCCTCGATGCTCGCCTCCCTGGTAGCGATCGGGCTCCTCCTCTCGGTCCGGATGCGGCAGTTCCAATGAGACGCGGCACGCGCGCGCACCCGGCGCCGTTCGCCGCGTCAGCGAGGTGCTGCCGTGGGCAAACGGATCGTCGTCAACGCTGGCGTCACCGAAACTCGCGTCGGGGTTCAGGAGGGTAATCTCCTCACCGAGCTCTATCTCGAGCGCCATCGGCAGCGCTCGATCGTCGGGAGCGTGTACAAGGGGGTCGTGACGAACGTGCTGCCCGGCATGCAGGCGGCGTTCGTCGACATCGGGCTCCACAAGGACGGGTTCCTCTACGCCGGTGACTACACCATCAACCTGAGCGACTATGCTCGCGCCATGCTCGCGGGCGGCGACGAGGAGGGTGACGCGGACGTCGACGTCGAGGATCTCGGGACGCGGCCGGCGGCGGCCCCGATCGAGGACATGCTGCGGAAGGGCCAGGAGGTTCTCGTGCAGGTGTCCAAGGAGTCGCTCGGCACGAAGGGCGCGCGCATCACCTCCTTCATCTCCCTGCCGGGCCGCTACCTCGTCTACATGCCCCAGGCCCGCCACATCGGCGTCTCGCGCCGGATCCGTGACGACCACGAGCGCGATCGGCTCCGCGCCGCGCTCCGCGCCCTCCCGCTTCCGGCGGGCGGGTTCATCCTGCGAACGAATGCGGAAGGCAAGGGCGAGGCCGAGTTCGCGAACGACGTCGAGTTCCTGAGCCGCCTCTGGGCGCAGATCCAGGCACGCTTCGCGTCGGCCACGGCGCCGGCGGCGCTCCACGAGGAGGGGGACCTGACCTTTCGCGTCGTGCGCGACCTGCTCTCGCCGGACGTCGACGAGTTCGTCGTGGACGCGAAAGAGGTCTACGACAAGTGCCTCGGCTACGTCGAGGCGCTGGTGCCCGCGCTGGCGGACCGGGTGCGGCTCCACGAGGACCGCGCGCCCGTGTTCGAGGCGTTCGGCATCGAGAAGGACATCGAGAAGGCGCTCCGCCGGCGCGTCTGGCTCAAGTCGGGCGGCTACATCGTCATCGACCACACCGAGGCGCTCGTCTCGATCGACGTGAACACGGGCAAGTACGTCGGCAAGCGCGACTTCGAGCAGACCGTGCTCAAGATCAACCTCGAAGCGGTGGGCGAGGTCGTGCGCCAGATCCGCCTGCGCGATCTTGGCGGCATTATCATCATCGACTTCATCGACATGGAGCGCGAGGAGCATCGCGAGCAGGTCTTCAAGGCGCTCAAGCGCGCCCTCGCGGAGGACAAGGCGCGCACGAACGTGCTCCAGATCTCCGAGCTCGGCCTGGTCGAGATGACGCGGAAGCGTGTGCGTCAGGATCTCCGCTCGATCCTGTCCGTGCAGTGTCCCACGTGCCGGGGCGGGGGCGTCGTCAAGGCCGAGGCGCCGCTGGCCGAGGAGATCTTCCGCGCGGTCCGCGCGAAGGTCGCGGCCCCCGACGCGCCGGCCGGACGCGAGGTCGTCGTGCGCGTGCATCCCGACGTCGCGCGCTACCTCGAGGGGGAGGGGCGCGAGGCGATCGAGCGGCTCGGCGCGCTGATCGACCGCAAGGTCGCGGTCCACGCGATCCCGAACCAGCCCGACCGCGAGGCATACGAGGTCCGGGTGCGCGTGGGCGGTGCCGGCGCCGTCCAGTGACGCGCGGGCGGATGGCGTCCACGCCCCCCTCGCGCATCAACCAGGGGAAGATTCTCGCCAACCTCCGCCTCGCGGCGAGGCGGGGCGACCGCACGGCGCTCGCGCTCGCGCTCGACCAGATGCGCACGCTCGCCCACTCGCCGCGCTACTGGGAGCGGTACCTGACGCTCCTCGCGAGCCCGCTCGCGCGTCTCATCGATCTCCTCGTGATCAGGCAGGGTGACCGCATCGCCCACCAGAAGGGCTGGAAGCTCCCTAGGCCCGCAGCCGGCGCTGCCGCAAGGGCGAAGAAGGGGAAGAAGGGCGCCGCCAAGCCCCGCGGTCGCAAGCCCGCCTCGACCGCGGAGCAGCCGTCGCTCTTCGACCTGTGAGAGCTGCACCTCGACGGGTCTGACGCCGAACCCTACGCCGGCCGCCGTCCGCCCCGCGTCGATTTGACTCGCCGGGCGCCGGGCGGGATACTACCCCCTGGGGGTATCAGGGCGTGATCAACCAGGAGACGAAGGCCAAGATCCTCGGGCGGATGCGCCGGATCGAGGGACAGGTGCAGGGCCTCCAGCGGATGGTCGACAACGAGGCGTACTGCGTCGACATCCTGATGCAGGTCGCCGCAGTGCAAGGGGCCCTCGAGCAGGTCGAGAAGCTCCTGCTCGGGCGCCACATCGAGTCGTGCGTGGCCGACGCGATGCGCTCGGGCTCGAGAGGCGAGCGGCAGCAGAAGATCGACGAGCTGCTCGACGTCTTCGCCCGCTTCAGAGGGAAGTGATGGAGCGGATGACCGCGCCCGTCCGCGGGATGCACTGCGCCGCGTGCGTCGGCAAGGTCGAGCGCGCGCTCACCTCCGTGCCGGGCGTGGAGTCCGCGTCGGTGAACCTCGCGACGGAGCAGGCGGCGGTCGTCTTCGATCCCGCACGGACGGACCTCGCGCGCCTCCGCGCGGCGGTCGCCGCCGCCGGCTACGAGCTGGCCGAGGCGCGCCCGGACCGCGTGCCGGGCGAGGCGGTCGACGGCGAGCGCGCCGCGCGCGAGGCCGCGCAGCGCCGCGAGAAGCTGAAGTTCGTCGTCGGCGCCGTCCTGTCGGCGCCGGTGCTCCTCGGCGGTATGTCCCACGTCTTGCCGTGGGTGCCGGGCGTTCTCCAAAACCCCTGGGTCCAGCTCGTGCTCGCGACGCCCGTCCAGGTCTGGGTCGGCTGGCAGTTCCACCGCGGCTTCGTCCACGACCTCCGCTACCGCACGGCCAGCATGTCAACGCTCGTGTCCATCGGCACGAGCGCGGCCTACCTCTGGAGCGTCGCCGTGACGCTCTGGCCGCACGCCTTCATGCGGCACGGCGCGATGACGTACTACGACGTGAGCGCGGTGGTGATCACGCTGGTTGTCCTCGGCCGCTGGCTCGAGGCGCGCGCCCGCGGACGCACCTCCGAGGCGATCCGGCGGCTGATGAGCCTGGCGCCGCGCGCCGCGCGGGTCATCCGTGACGGCGTGGAGATGGACGTCCCCACGGCGGAGGTGCGGGTCGGCGACTTCGTCCGCATCCGGCCGGGCGAGCGCGTGCCGGTGGACGGCGTGGTCACCGAGGGCGCGTCCACGGTGGACGAATCGATGCTGACGGGGGAGAGCCTCCCGGTCGAGAAGGCGCCGGAGTCCAGCGTCTTCGCGGGAACCGTGAACCGGACCGGGAGCTTCGTCTTCCGCGCCGCGCGCGTCGGCAGCGAGACGACGCTGGCGCGGATCATCCAGCTCGTCGCCGAGGCGCAAGGCTCGCGCGCGCCCATCCAGCGCCTGGCGGACCGGGTCGCGGCGGTCTTCGTGCCGATCGTGCTGGTGATCGCGGCGCTCACGTTCATCGCGTGGTGGCTCCTCGGCCCCGAGCCCGCCGGCCTCCTGGCGCTCGCCAACGCCGTCGCCGTCCTCGTGATCGCGTGTCCGTGCGCGATGGGGCTCGCGACGCCGACCGCGATCATGGTCGCCACCGGTCGCGGCGCCGAGTTCGGTGTGCTCATCAAGAGCGCGGCCGCACTCGAGCGACTCCACCGGGTCGACACGGTCGTGTTCGACAAAACCGGGACGCTCACCGTCGGCCGCCCTGCCGTCACCGACGTGATCCCGGTCGGTCCGGCCGTGGGAGTGCGCGCCGCAGGGGGTGCGGCCGCCGAGGCGAGCGGTGAGATGACTGCGGCGGACGAAATCCTGGCGCTCGCCGCCGCGGCCGAGCAGGCCTCTGAGCATCCGCTGGGCGAAGCGGTCGTCGCGCGCGCCAAGGAGCGCGGGCTCGCGCTGCCGCCGATGCGCGAGTTCTCGACGGTAGCGGGCCAGGGGATCGACGCGATGACGACGGACGGTCGCGTGCTGCTCGGCAACCGGACGCTGATGGACGCGCGCGGGATCGACGTGGACGTCCTCGCCCCGGGTGTCCAGAGGCTCGCCGCCGAGGGCAAGACGGTGATCTACGTCGCCTTCGCCGGCCAGGTCCTCGGCGTGATCGCCGTCGCCGACGTGCTGAAGCCTGAGGCGAAAAGCGTGGTCGCGGCGCTCAAGCGGCTCGGCGTGAGCGTCGCGATGCTCACGGGCGACCACCGCCTGACGGCCGAGGCGATCGCGCGTCAGGCGGGGCTGGACCGTGTCCTCGCGGAGGTGCTCCCCGAGGACAAGGCCCGCGCGATCAAGGTTCTCCAGGCCGAGGGGCGCCGCGTCGCGATGGTCGGCGACGGGATCAACGACGCCCCCGCGCTCGCCCAGGCCGATGTCGGCATCGCCATGGGCTCGGGCACGGACGTCGCGATCGATGCGGCGGACGTGACGCTCATGCGCGGCGATCTCAACGGCGTCGTCACGGCGATCGAGCTCTCGCGCGCGACGATCCGCGTGATCAGAGAGAACCTCGTCTGGGCATTCGGCTACAACACGATTCTGATCCCCGTCGCGGCGGGCGTCCTCTATCCGGTCTGGGGTGTCCTGCTCTCGCCGATCCTGGCGGGCAGCGCCATGGCGTTCTCGTCCGTCTCGGTCGTCACGAACAGTCTCAGGCTCAAGCGCTGGAGGCCACAACATGGCGGTTGATCCGGTCTGCAAGATGAGCGTGGAGCCCGTGAAGGCGGCGGCGCAGTCGACCTACAGGGGGCAGACCTACTACTTCTGCGCCGTCGGCTGCAAGCAGAAGTTCGACAGGGAGCCGGAGAAGTACCTCGGGAGCGGCCGGGCGAGGTGAGCACCGCGGGAAGGGTCATCAGCGCCAAACGATGGACGCGGCTCGTGCTCGACTGGCCCGCTCAGCCGGACGCGCGCGCGTCCGGCTCGAGGTAGGTCTCGAGGTAAAGCTCGGACGTGAAGTTCTCGAGCCCGACGCTCTCCGGCGTGCGCCCGCCGAAGGCCGCGCGCGGTGCCAACCCGACGAGCTCGCTCCGGCTCACACCCGTGCGGCGACGGCGTGCCTCGTCCACGACGCGGTCGAAGACGACCGGGATCGGCGTCCGTCGGTGGTCGAGGAGGTTCATGGAGACCTGCGCGATCCCGCGGCTCGCGAGCGGGACGCCCATCGCCTGGACCGAGGGGAGCCCCCCGGACGACTCGCGGACCGCGCGGGCGATCTCGCGGGCGGCCGTCACGTCGTCCGTCGTCAGCCACACGTTGAAGGCCACGAGCAAGTCGCGCGCGCCGACGAGCACGGCGCCCGAGCGCGCGTCGAAGCGCGCGGGGCCGTCATCGGGTGCGCCGTCCGGAGCGGCGAGACGCGCGGGCAGCCCCTCGTACTCGCCGCGGCGGAGCGGCCGTGGCGTCTCACGTCCCGGGCGCGTGGCGGCCCCGCCGTAATAGTAGACGGGCAGTGAGTGGCGCGCGCCGATCGCCCGTCCCACACGCCGCGCCAGGGCGACCGTCTGATCCATCGTGAAGCCGACCAGCGGGACGAACGGGAGGACGTCGAGGGCGCCGACGCGGGGGTGGATGCCGCGGTGGTGGCGCATGTCGAGCAGCGCGACGACGCGCGCCGCGAGGGCGAGCGCGGCGGCTTCGACCGCCTCGGGCCCGCCCAGGAAGGAGACGACCGAGCGATGGTGATCGGGGTCGGCGTGAACGTTCGCGAGCGTCACGCCGGGGACGGCGCGGATCGCCGCGGCGAGTGTCTCGATGAGGGCACGGTCGCGGCCCTCACTCACGTTCGGTACGCATTCGACGACCGGGGAGGCCGGTCCCGCGGCGGCAGCGCCCGGCATGCGGTGTATACTACTCGGCGCCATGCAGTTCCTGCCAATCGGCAAGCTTCGTGCCGAGACGCTGCAGGCGATCTTCGACAAGCACCCGCTTCGGGATCCCCGCGTCGTCGTCGGTCCGAGAGTCGGTGAAGACGCTGCGGTCATCGACGCCGGCGACCGCTATCTCGTGGCGACGACGGACCCGATCACCTTCGCCACGGACGAGATCGGCTGGTACGCGCTCCAGGTCAACGCCAATGACATCGCCGTGCGCGGCGCGCGCCCGCGCTGGTTCCTCGCGACCCTCCTGCTGCCGTCCGAGACGACCACCGAGGCGTCGGTTACGTCGCTCTTCGCGGAGCTCCACGCGGCGTGTGACGAGCTGGACGTGGCGCTCGTCGGCGGCCACACGGAGATCACGCACGGCCTCGACCGCCCGATCGTCGTCGGCGCGATGCTCGGCGAGGTCGCGAAGGACAAGCTCGTCACGACGGGCGGCGCGCGCGTCGGCGATGCCGTGGTGCTGACCAAGGGCGTCCCGCTCGAGGGCGCGGCGATCATCGCGCGCGCGAAGGAGGCCGAGCTGCGCCGCCGCGGCGTACCGGCTCCCCTCATCCAGAGAGCCAAAGCGTTCCTCAGGGCGCCCGGGCTCAGCGTGCTCCCCGAGGTCGAGATCGCGTGCGAGCTCGCGGAGGTGCACGCGATGCACGACCCGACGGAAGGCGGGATCGCGACGGCGCTCGTCGAGCTGGCGGATGCGGCCGGGGTCGGGCTCAGGATCGACCGGGACCGGATCATGGTATTGCCCGAGGGCCGGACGCTCTGCGAGGCGTTCGGCCTCGACCCGCTCGGCACGATCGCCTCGGGCGCCCTCCTCATGACGTTGGCGCCCGCCGACGCCGGCCTCGTCATCCACGCGCTCGCCCGCGAGTCGATCGACTGCCACTTCATCGGCCAGGTGGTGGAGCGCCAGCAGGGCGTCGTGCTCGTGGCCGGCCGCCACCAGGAGCCGATGCCGGTGTTCCCACGAGACGAAATCGCGAAACTCTTCGCGGGAGCCTCCTGACCATGCCGCAGATCGGTTACGCGCATCGGCCTGTCGCGCTCGGCCGCCAGGGCATGGTGGCCGCCGCCCATCCGCTCGCCACGCTCGCCGGCATCGAGACGCTGAGGTCGGGAGGCACGGCCGCCGACGCGGCCGTCGCCGTCAACGGCGTGCTCGCCGTGACGCAGCCCAACCTGTGTGGTCTCGGCGGCGACCTCTTCTGCCTCTACTACGAGGCGGCGACCCGCCGCGTGCACTTCCTGAACGGCAGCGGCCGCTCCGGCTCGCGCGCGAGCGTCGACGAGCTCGCCCGCCGCGGGCTCCCGCGCCTGCCGGTGATCGGCCCGCCGACGGTGAGCGTGCCGGGCTGCGTGCGCGCGTGGGCGATGCTGCTCGAGCGCTTCGGCACGCGACCGCTCGGCGAGCTCCTGGGGCCCGCGATCAACGCCGCCGACGGCTTCCCGATCTCCGCGCTCGTGAGTCAGGCGATCCGCGAGTACACGTCCGTGACGCCGGATGCCGAGTGGCAGCGGGTCTTCGCACGGGACGGCCGCGCGCCGGCGCTCGGCGAGCTGTTTACCCAGCCCGAGCTCGCCCGGACGCTCCGCGCGCTCGCCGCGGAAGGGCCCGACCTCTTCTATACGGGTAGCGTCGGCCAGGCGATCGCGCGGCGGCTCGAGCGCGACGGGTTCCTCACGGCCGCGGACCTCGCCGCGCACACCGGCGAGTGGGGAGAGCCGATCTCGACGACCTATCGCGGCGTCCGCGTCTTCGAGACTCCACCGCCGACGCAGGGGCTCGCGGTGCTGCTCGCGCTCAACCTGCTCGAGGGCTTCCCACTCGCGACGCTCACGGTCCACTCGGTCGAGCACCTCCACCTGCTCCTCGAGATGGTGAAGCTGGCCTACGCCGACCGCGACCGTTGGATCGGCGACCCGGCCCACGCGCGCCTGCCCGTGGACGCGCTGCTCTCGAAGGCGTACGCCGCGCGCCGTCGGGCGCAGTTCGACCCGGAGAAGGCGCAGTCGTTCGCGTTCGGCGACCCCGAGGGCGACACGACAGGGTTCGTCGTCGCCGACCCGGCCGGCAACGTGGTCAGCGTGATCCAGAGCCTCTTCAACGGCTTCGGCTCGGGCGTCGTCGTGCCGGGCACGGGCGTGACGCTCCAGAACCGCGGCCGGCACTTCAGCCTCGACCCCTCGCATCCCGCGGTGCTGGAGCCTCGCAAGCGCCCCTTCCACACGCTGATCGCGTCCATCGCGACGCGGGACGACCGTCCCGTGCTGGCGTTCGCCACAATGGGCGGCAACGGCCAGGCGATGTTCCACGCGCAGGTGCTCACCAACGTCTTCGACTACGGCATGGACATCCAGGAGGCGATCGAGCGGCCACGCTTCCTGATCGGCGCGTTCCTGCCTGGCGACGCGGCGGACACGACCCATATCGAGGCGCGCGTGCCCGGCTCCGTCCTGGCCGCGCTCGTGCGCTGCGGACACCACGTGATGGAGGCGCCCGAGTTCTTCACGAGGGCCGGTCACGCCCACGGGATCGTCCTGCGCGACGGCACGCTCATGGGCGGCGCCGATCCGCGCGGCGACGGTATCGCGCTGGGGTTCTAGTGCAAAGTCGCCGCCCTCCGGGCGCCGGCTTTGCCGGCGCGACCGATCCAGGGGGGAGGGTTCGGAAGGGGGGCGAAGCCCCCCTCCGAGCCATCGCCGCGTGCCTGCTCGCGCTGCTCGCGCTCGCCGCGCGCCCGGCGGAGGCGGCCGAGTGGGGCCTGATCGTGCCGGGCACGACCACGATGGAGATCGTGCGCGCGCGCTACGGGCAGCCGACGAAGAGCGAGCCGAAGAAGGTCGACAGCTACGACACGGTGCAGTGGGTCTACGAGGGCGCGCAGGCGCCGGTGGGCATGTACCGGATGACCGTGGACTTCGGGCTCCTCACCGCGAACGGCTATCAGAAGGACGTCGTCCGGGACTTCCGGCTCGACGCCAAGCCCGGCGCGTTCAACAAGAAGCTCGTCCTCGACGGCTGGGGCGACCCGAGCAACGTCGGCAAGGACGGCGACTTCGAGATCTTCCTCTATGAGGACGGGCTGCTCGTCTACTTCGACACGGGGGGCTGGAACGTCCAGACGCTGGTCTTCACCGTGCGTCAGCCCGCGCCGGCGCCCCCTCAGCGGTGAAGGACGAAGATCTGCGCGAGGTCGGTCTCCGGCCTGAGCTCGACGTAGCCGCGCGGGCCCCGCCACTCGAACCAGCGGTCGCTCAGGAGCTCGTGTAGCCGGTAGGTCTGCTGCTCGCCGATACCGAGCTCGGCGATCGGCACGTCTACCATCGACGCCTGCGCCGCGAACGGGTCCAGGCTCGCCGCGACGAAGACGACGTTGTCCCGCTCCGGGGTCATCTTGCCGTAGAAGAGCACACGCGGGTTGTCTGCGCGGTAGAAGCTCAGGTTCGTGTAGAGCTGGAGGGCGCGGTTCTCGCGACGGATCCGGTTGACGCGCGTGATGAAGTCGCCGAGGTTGCCGGGTGCGTTCCAGTCGCGCCGCTTCAGCTCGTACTTCTCCGAGTCGAGATACTCCTCCGACCCCGGCGCCGCGGGCGTGTTCTCACAGAGCTCGTACCCCGAGTAGATGCCGTAGAGCGAGGAGAGCGTCGCCGCCAGCACGAGCCGTAGCTTGAACGCGGGCCGGCCGCCCTGCTGGAGCGTCGCGTGCAGGATGTCGGGGGTGTTGGGCCAGAGGTGGCCGCGCAGGAAGTCGGCCACCGGCGGTGTCGTGATCTCGGTGAGGTAGTCGATCAGCTCGCGTTTCTCGTTGCGCCACGTGAAGTAGGTGTACGACTGGGTGAAGCCTGCCTTCGCGAGCGCCTTCATCATCTTGGGTCGCGTGAACGCCTCGGCGAGGAAGATGACGTCCGGGTGGGCGTCCTGCACCTCGCGGATCAGCCATGCCCAGAACTTCACCGGCTTGGTGTGGGGATTGTCGATGCGGAACGCGCGCACGCCGTGGGCCACCCAGAACTCGATGATCCGCCGCATCTCCTGCCACAGCGGCGCGGGGTCGGCGCAGAGGAAGTTGAGCGGGTAGGCGTCCTGGTACTTCTTCGGCGGGTTCTCGGCGTACTTGATCGTGCCGTCGGGACGATGGAAGAACCACTCCGGGTGCAGGGAGACCCACGGGTGGTCGGGCGAGCACTGGATCGCGAAGTCGAGCGCCACCTCGAGCCCGAGGCTCCGGGCGCGCTCGACGAACCGGTCGAAGTCGTCGAGGGTGCCGAGCTCCGGGTGGACCGCCGTGTGGCCGCCCTCCTCGCTCCCGATCGCCCAGGGGCTGCCCGGGTCGCCGGGCTGGGCCACGGGCGCGTTGTTCTTGCCCTTGCGGTTGGTGCGCCCGATCGGGTGGATGGGCGGCAGGTAGACGACGTCGAAGCCCATCGCCGCCGCGCGCTCGAGCTGCGCCTCGGCGTCCTTGAGCGTCCCGCTCGAGCGCGGGAAGAACTCGTACCACGCGGCGAAGCGTGCGCGCTCACGATCGGCGATCACCGCGAACTCGCGCTCGCACCAGGTGGCGTCCGTGCGGTCGAGGTGGCGCTTCATGAGTCGGGCGAGCGGCTCCTCGCCGGCCACCGCGGCCGCGACGTCCTGGCCGGGCGCCCGTTCGATCCGCCGCGCGGACTCGGTGAGGGCGCGCGCGTCCTCGCCCGAGGCGCGCGCGGCCGCCGCGCGGATCAGCGCGAGCCCCTCGTGGAGCTCGCTCGCGAGGTCCGCTCGCACCGCGTGGCGCTTGGCGAGGTCGGCGAGCCAGGAGCCGTATGGATCGACGAGCGCCTCGATCGTGAAGACCCACCGCCCCACGGCGTCGAGCCGGAACGCGCCCGCCCAGCGGTCGTTGTCGACGTGGCGCATCGGGGTTTCCCGCCACGTGTGCTCACCGGTGCAGCGGTATTTCAGATAGGCGCCGAGCACGTCGTGGCCTTCCGTGAAGATGTCGGCGGTCACCTCGAGCACGGCGCCCACCTCGCGCTTCACCGGATAGCGGCCGCCATCCACGGCCGGGGCGACGACCTCGATCACGACGGTGCGGCGCGGATCGACGATCGCGCCCACGCGACACTCCCTCACGCCGGGAGCTCGAAGCCGAGCGCGGCCGCGAGCGGCCGGAGCGTGGTGCGTGCCTCGGGATGGGCGCCCCAGAGCTCGAAGAACCGGTTCTGCGCGGCCCAGTGACCGTAGTGGAGCCCGAGGCGGTTGGCGCTCTCGATCAGCGCGGTCGCCGCCGCGACGTGCGGGGCGGTCGGCGCCTCGGCGACCGCGTCGAGCGCCCGCTCGACCGCCCGCCGCGCCGCCGCGCGCGGACGCGTGAGATCGAGCGTCAGGTCGAGCGCCTTCGCTTCAGCCGCGATCTCGAAAACGCGCTCGGGGATCGCCGCGAGCTCGGCCATGCGCTCGAGCGCGTCGCAGGCCTGCTGCTCGAGGACGTGACGGCCGACCAGCCGGAGCGCCTCCGGGACCGGGACGTCCACCTGGAGGAGGTAGTGGACGAGCTTGCGGTTCTCCTCCCAGATGTGGCGGTACGTCTCCTCGGGTTTGTCGAGCGCCGCGCGGATGACCGAATCGAGCACGTGCCGCCGCTCCTCGAGGAACAGATGGGCCAGCGTGAGCGGCTCCCCCGGGAAGTACTCGTCCATGCCGCGGACCATGTCCGCTACGCTGAGCTCCCCGTACCGCCGCAGGAGGTCCGCCTTCATCGCGTCGTAGGTCGCCTGATCCTCCCACGCGCGGATGCCGCACGAGAAGTCGTGGCCCCCGTAGTGGACGAGGGCGTACATCATCTCGCGCGTCTCGCCCGTCGCCAGGGCGCTCACGCGGACGTGCGCGATGCGGAGCGCGGTGCCGTCGGAGGCTTGGCGCGACTCGTCGAGGCGCGTGACCCGGTAGGCGTAGATGCGCGCGTCGACCGGGTGCTCGTCGACGAGCCCGGTGATCGCGTAATGGGCGATGACGCGACGGAGGTCTACCGCGGTCGGGCGGATGAGCTGGCGGTAGACTTCGCCGCCGTCGCGCAGCGCGGGGATGTTGCTCGGCGCCGCCTCGAGGCGGCGGACGAACTCCGGCTCGAGCCGGCCGCCGCCGAGGTCGCCGAGGTACTGGAGCGCGATCGCGGCGTAGCGGAGGATCTGCACCGGCTCGAGCGCGGAGATCTCGTCGAAGAACCAGCCGCACGACGTATACATGAGCAGCCGGTGACGCTGCATCTCCAGGAGCCGCCGGGTCTCGGCGCGGGCCGCCGAGTCGAGCGGCGCGCGCTGGTGCGCCCCGAAGAACGCGTCGAGCCGCTCGGGGCTCGGGTCGAGGATCACGGCGATGTAGGCGTCGCGCGCGGCCCACGGGTCCTTGAGGAACGCTGACGCGCGCGCCTCGAAGAAGGGGTCGATCTGGTCCCTCAGCCAGTCCAAGGCCTCTCGGAGGGGGGCGCGCCACCGCTGGTGCCAGTCACTCCGGGTCCGGCAGCCGCAGTCGGCCCGCCAGCGCTCGACGCCGTGGGCGCAGCTCCACGAGGTGCGCTCGTGGAGCTCCACCTCGTCGGTGGGCGGGTGCGCGGCGAGGAAGGCGCCGTAGTTGGTCAGCGCCACCGTCCCCTCCGCCTCGATCTGGTGGATGGCCGCCGCGAGGGCCATCTCGCCGAAGCGGCGGTGGTGGCCGTACGACTCGCCGTCGGTCGCGCAGTGGACGAGCTGCGGCCGATCGGGCGTGTCGGTCAGCGCGGCGTAGAGCCACGCGACGAGGTGCTCGCTCCGCTCGAGGAGGTTCTCGAACGCGATCCCGCGCGAGATCGGCGCGTGGTAGAAGAAGAGCGCGAGCCCGAGCCCGCGCGGGCCCCGCCAGAGGTAGGCGCGGCTCGTGTCCACGTGGTCGTTGACCTCCTCCCACGCCTCGGCGCCGAGTGGCCGCACGCGCCACGCCTGGTGCGGGGCCAGGATCGTGAACCTGAGGCCGGCCTCGGCGAGCACCTCGAGGGTCTCGTTGTCGACGGCCGTCTCCGGCAGCCAGCAGCCCTCGGGCTCGCGGCCGAAGCGCACCCGGAAGTCCTCGAGACCCCACCGGAGCTGCGTCACCTTGTCGCGCCGGATCGCGAGCGGCATGATCATGTGGTTGTAGACCTGCGCGATCGCGTTGCCGTGGCCGCCGCGAGCCGTCACGCTCGCGCCGTCCGCCGCGACGATTTTCGTGTAGACGTCGGGCCGGTGGCGGTGGAGCCAGGCCAAGAGCGTGGGGCCCGCGTTGAACGAGATCTTCTCGAAGTTGTTGACGATGTCGAGCACGCGGTTCCGCTCGCCCACGCGCCGCGCCGCGGTGTTGGGCGCGTAACACTCGGCGGTCACCCGCTCGTTCCAGTCGTGGTACGGCGCCGCCGAGTCCTGCACCTCGACGGCATCGAGCCAGGGGTTCTCGCGGGGCGGCTGGTAGAAGTGGCCGTGGACGACGAGCGCGGAGGTCAAAATTCCTCGAGGCCCCTCAGGAACTCGCGGCGACCGCCGCGCGGCACCACCACGAGCCCGGACAGGTCGACGTGGAACCGCCGACGGTCCCGCGCGGGGTCGATACCGATCTCGGTGTCCGCGGAGATGATGTTGAAGCGGTCGATGATCGCGCGCCGGAGCCGCGCGCCCTTGCCCACCGTCGTGTGGTCCATGACGATGGAGTCCTCGATGACGGCGCCCTCATTCACCCAGACGCTACGGCCGAGGATCGAGTTGCGGATCGTGGCGCGCTTGACCAGCGACCCCTCGCCGATCTGGGCGTTGTCGACGTCCGCGCCGATGAACCGCGCGGGCGGGCCGGGGTGGTGCTCGCTCCGGATCGCCCAGTAGCGGTTGTCGAGGTCGAAGCGCGGCGACTCGCCGAGGAGGTCCCTGTGGGCCTCCCAGTAGCTGCCGATCGTGCCGACGTCCCGCCAGTAGCCATTCTCCTCGTACGGCTTCACGCCCGGCACCTCATTCGTTTGGAAGTCGTAGGCGAAGACGCGCCCGCCGGGCACGAGCTCGGGGATGATCGAGCGACCGAAGTCGTGGTCGGTGGACCGCCGCGCGTCGGCCAGGAGCGCGTCGGTGAGCGCCTGACGCGAAAAGAGGTAGTTGCCCATCGAGACGAGGGCGCGGTCCGGATCGTCGGGCATGGGCGTCGGCGTTGCTGGCTTCTCGGCGAACTGGACGACGCTCCCCTTCCGATCGACGCCCAGCACGCCGAAGGCGGACGCGTCCTTGATGGGCACCGGCCGCGCCGCGATCGTGACGTCGGCCCCCGCCCCCTGGTGGAACGCGAGCATCTGGGTCACGTCCATCCGGTAAATGTGGTCCGAGCCAAAGATCGCGATGACGTCGGCGTTGAAGTCGTCGATCAGGTTCAGGTTCTGGAGCACGGCGTCGGCCGTCCCCCGGTACCAGGCCGGCCCGAAGCGCATCTGCGGCGGGACGACCGTGACGAAGAAGTCGGGCAGAAGCCCGCTCGTCCGCCACGCGATGCGCAGGTGCTCGATGAGCGACTGGGACTTGTACTGGACGAGCACGTAGATCGACGGGAGCTCGGAGTTCATGAAATTCGACAGCACGAAATCGATGAGCCGGAACCGCCCGCCGAACGGCACCGCCGACTTGGACCGCTCGCGGGTGAGCGGGTGGAGCCGCTCGCCCTTGCCGCCGGCCATGATCATCGCGAGGACTCGGGCCCGTCGCGGCATCGCGCTCAACCCTGCCCGGACGGGCCCACGCCCCACGCCGGGTCGAGGTCGGGGAAGCAAAAGTCCTCGCGCTCGAGCCGGCGCAGCGAGTTCGCGTCGTCCGGAGAGAGCGACTCGCCCGAGGCGAGCCCACGCGCCATCTCGGAGAGGCGCTTGAAGTCGGCGTAGTGCTCGGCCACGCGCCGCTCGGCGTAGTCGCGCGCGGTGCCCGTCGTGATCAGGAACTGCCAGTCGGACGCCTGGAGCAGCAGGAGCTCGCGCGTCGCCTGCGTGAGCACGCGGGCGAGGTCGCCCTTGGCCGTGCGCCCGGCGGCGAGATGCGTCGCCCACTCGGCTTCGGCGCTGTAGACGCGGTCCCACGTCCATTCGGTGTCGCGGTTGAGCCAGACACGGTGATCGCCGCCCTCGCCCCAACTCCCTTCGGGCAAGGCGAGCGTCGCGCGCGGCGGGACCCCCGCGAGCGCCTCGCCGAGCGTCGCCGGCGTCACACCGCCGCGCACGATCTCGCGGGTGACTTGCTCGAGCCAGACCGGGCCCTCGAACCACCAGTGACCGAAGAGCTCTGCGTCGTAGGGCGAGCAGACGAGCGCCGGGCCCCCGGCGCCGGCCGCGGCGAGCGTGGCCGTCACGAGCTCGACGAAGTGACGGGCCTGGAGGCCGACCTTCTGCGAGGCGAGCACAGGGTCATACTCGAGCTTGCGGCCGAGGTCGCCGGAGTTGTCCGTGATGCGCCAGAAGCGTAGGCCGCCGGGGAAGTGCTTCTTGTGGAACTCGAGGTACGCATACTCACCCGGGTAGCCGTGCTCGCGGCTCCAGACCTGCAGCGTGGTCCTCGGGTCGCGGATGAACGCGACCGCTGTCCCGGCGCCGCCGCGCGACGCGACGCGATAGGGCGCGTAGGGCGAGTGCGCCTTGGTTCCCGGCACCGACGAGGCTGGCTCGTCGCGTGGCGCCTTGAGCGGCACGAAATCTCGGTAGGGGAAGACCGGAGGGCCGGCCGAGACGAGGTGCGAGTCGGCGACGAAGTACTCGAGCCCGTGCGCGGCGAGCAACTCCTCGATGCCGGGCCGGACCCAGCGCACGCGGCCGCTGTCGCGCCCGCTCGGCGGGGTCCACTCGTAGCGCGGCCGATACGCGCACTCCGGCAGCCAGATACCGCGTGGCGCCTGGCCGAAGTGGCGGCGGTGCGTCTCGACGGCGGCGCGGAGCTGGAGGTGGATGGACTCGTCGCGGCCAAGGAGCGGGAGGTAGCCGTGTGTCGCGGGGCAGGTGATGATCTCGATGTGGCCGCCGCGCTGGAGCTCGGCAAACGTGCCGGGGATGTCGCCGCCGATCCGGCGGTGCATCTCCCACATCCGCTCGTAGAACTCCTCCCAGAAGAACGTGAGCCTGACGATCTCCTTGTTGCCGCCGCGGTCGAAGTGCTCCCGTGACTCCACGCAGGCGCGGCGGACGTTCTCGTAGTAAAAGGAGAGCTCCTTCTGGAACTCCGGCGAGGCGAGCTGCTCCGTGAGGATCGGGGAGAGGTTGATCGTCCACTTGGGCGAGATACCGTCGGCGACGAGGCGATGGGCCGTTTCGAGCAGCGGCAGGTAGCACTCGAACGCCGCCTCGCAGAGCCAATCGCTGCCGTGAGGCCACCGCCCGTGATTGAGCACCATCGGGAGGTGAGTGTGCAGAACCAACGCGAACGACGAGCCCATAGGTGGTTAATTGGAGCGTATGAACGTGCTGGGCGCAAGCGTTCTTGAGGATACGGCCACGTTCGGCGTTTGGGCGCCCCGCTGCCGGTCGGTCGATGTGGCGATCGAGGGCCGGCACCCGCAACCGATGAGGCGGGATGCCGACGGCGTCTTCACCGCGACCCTGGGGGACCTGGCGCCGGGCACGCGGTACAAGTACCGGCTAGACGGCGAGCGGTACCGTCCCGACCCGGTCTCGCGCTGGCAACCCGAGGGCGTGCACGGGGCCTCGGCGGTGGTGGATCCGCAGCGCTTCCTCTGGACCGACCAGGACTTCCGCGGCCACGCGCCGAGCGACCTGGTCATCTACGAGCTCCACGTGGGCACGTTCACAGCGGCCGGGACGTTCGAGGCGATCGTCCCGCATCTTCCCGCGCTCGCCGACCTCGGCGTGACCGCCGTCCAGCTGATGCCAGTCGCCGAGTTCCCGGGCTCGCGCAACTGGGGTTACGATGGCGTCCACCTCTACGCTCCTCAGTCTACCTATGGCGGCCCGCGCGGGCTCCGTCGCCTGGTGGACGCGTGCCACGCGGCCGGGCTCTCCGTCTTCCTCGACGTCGTCTACAACCACCTCGGCCCCGAGGGCAATTACCTCGCGGAATACGGGCCGTACGGCACCGACCGGTACCAGACGCCGTGGGGCCCCGCGGTGAACTTCGACGGCGAGGGGAGTCCCGGTGTCAGACGTCACATCGTCGAGAATGGGCGCGCCTGGGTGAGCGAGTTCCACGTCGACGGCTTCCGCGTGGACGCGGTCCACGCGATCCACGACGCGAGCCCGGTGCACATCCTGACCGAGTTCGCCCAGGCTGTCCGCGTGGAGGCGGCGCGCGCGGGGCGGCGGGCCCACGTGATCGCCGAGTCTCACGACAATGATCGGCGACTCGTGCTGCCGATGGCCGAGGGCGGACTGGGGCTCGACGCCCTCTGGTCAGACGACTTCCACCACGCGCTCCACCACCGGCTCACCGGTGAGACGGCGGGCTACTACGTCGACTTCACGGGCGATCACCACCTGCCGCGCGCCATCGCCGAGGGCTTCGCGTTCCAGGGCGAGCCCTCCCAGTACTGGGGGCGGCGGCGCGGGACTGCGAGCCGCGACTTGCCCGCCGACCGCCTCGTGATCTTCGTCCAGAACCACGATCAGGTCGGCAACCGCGCCCAGGGCGAGCGCCTCGGCGCTCTGGTGTCGTACGAAGCGCTCAAGCTGGCCGCCGGGTTGATGTTCGTCACTCCCGCCGTCCCTCTCCTCTTCATGGGCGAGGAGTATGGCGACACGGCGCCGTTCCTCTTCTTCACGTCATTCCTCGATCGGGAGCTTCCTGAGCGGGTGAGGCGCGGACGCCTCCAGGAGTTGAGCCGGTTCGGGTGGAAGGGGAGGATCCCCGACCCGGGCGCGCCTGCGACGTTCGTCGCCTCGCAGCTCAACCACGCGCTCGCGGCGGCGCCGCGCCACCGTGCCTTGAGAGAGTACTACCGGCGCTGGCTCGCGCTGCGTCGCGGCCACCCCGCGCTCGGCGCGCGCAACAAGAACCTCACGCGCGTCGCGCTCGACGCCGCCGTGCTGACAGTGACCCGCGCCACGCCGGCGGGCGAGGAGATCCGCCTGATCGCGAACCTCGGCGCGGATCCGTGCGGATGGTCGCTCCCCGACACGGCGTGGCGCCTGCTGCTGGACAGTGACGCCGTGGCTTTCGGGGGAAGCGGCGCTGCGGCGCCGCTCACCGCGTACCAGATCTTGCTGTACGAGCGGCTGCGGTGATAGCGTCGGGAGGCGTGCTGCCCGCCCGTGCCCGGCCAACGCACGACCTCATCGACCAGATCCTGGCGCTCGATCCCGGCCGGCGCGGGATCGCGACGTTCTTCCGTCCCGGCGCCGCCCTCGCGGCTGCGCGCGCGCTCCGCCGCGCCCCCCGCGTGCTGATCGTGACCGGCTTCACCGTGAGGCCCGATATGCCCGAGACCGACGGGCCGCCGGGCGCCGCCGTGCTCGGCCGGGCGCTCCGGCTCCTCGGCGCTCGAGTGCGCTATGTCACGGACCGCGTGAACGCGCCCATCGTGGGCGCCGCGCTCGCCACGCTGGGGGAGCCCCCGGACGTCGTCGTCTGCCCCGACGGCAAGGACGTGGCGCGCGGGGTCCTGGCCGCGGAGCGTCCGACCTGCCTCGTGGCGATCGAGCGCCCGGGCCGGAATCACGCCGGCGACTACCTGAGCATGCGCGGCGAATCGGTCGCCGCGTGGAACGCGCCGCTCGACGCGTTGTTCATGGTGCCGTCGCGCGCGACGACGATCGGCATCGGCGACGGTGGCAACGAGATCGGCATGGGCGTCGTGCGTGCCCGGCTTCGACGGCTCGGGCCTCTGGCCACGCGAATCGCGTCGGTCGTGGCCGTCGATCACCTCGTCGTGGCCGGCGTGTCCAACTGGGGCGGCTACGGGGTCGTCGCGGCGCTCTCGCGGCTCGCCGGGCGGGACCTCCTCCACACGCCCGAGCTCGAGCGGCGTCTGGTGGAGGCGTGCGTCGCCGCGGGGGCGTCGGACGGCGTCACTCGGCGGCGCGAGCCCACGGTGGACGGGTTGCCGATCGAGGCCCACGCGGCGGTGGTCGAGCTGCTCCGATGGGCCGCGTGTTCGGGTATCATACCGGCATGAAAATCCGCGACGAGTACCGCGCCAAGCATCCGAAGTCGGCCGCGCTCTGGGAGCGTGCCCGCGCGGTGATTCCGGGGGGGATCACGCACGACATCCGCCACCTGACGCCGTTCCCGGTCTACGTCGAGCGCGCCCTGGGCTCTCGCAAGTGGGATGTCGACGGCCACGAGTACGTGGATTACTGGATGGGTCACGGCGCGCTCTTCCTCGGCCATTGCCATCCGGCCGTCGTCCGGGCGGTGCAGGAGCAGATGGCCCGGTCCACCCACCCGGGCGCCTGCCACGAGCTCGAGGTGCGGTGGGCAGAGCTCGTCAACAGGCTCGTGCCGTGCGCCGAGCTGGTGCGCTTCACCATGTCCGGTACCGAGGCCACGCACCTCGCCATGCGCATCGCACGCGCGTACACGGGGCGGTCCAGGATCGTGAAGCTCGCAGGCCACTTCCACGGCTGGCACGACGGCGCCGTCGCCGCGGTGAACCCGCCGTACGAGGTGCCCATGTCGGCGGGCGTGCCGGGCGCGACGCTCGAGCAGGTCGTGATCTGCCCGCCCAACGACATCAAGGCGGTCGAGGTCGCTTTCGAGCGCGGCGACGTCGCCGCGGTCATCCTCGAGCCCGCGGGCGGCCAGGCCGGGACGACGCCGACCATCCCGGGTTACCTCCAGGAGCTCAGGGCGTTGACGACCCGCCACGGCGTGGTGCTCATCTTCGACGAGGTGATCACGGGTTTCCGCTACTCGCCCGGCGGTGCGCAGGCGTACTTCGGCGTCACGCCCGATCTCACCGCCCTCGCGAAGATCGTGGCCGGCGGCCTCCCGGGCGGCGCCCTCTGCGGCAAGCATGAGCTCATGGGAATGCTCGCCTTCCGGGGCGATCCCGACTGGGACCGCAGCCGGCGCGTCGCCCACGCGGGCACCTTCAACGCCAACCCGCTCTGCGCCGCCGCCGCCATCGCGACACTCGAGCTCTGCGCGGACGCCTCGCTCCAGGCGCGCGCGAACAAGATGGGCGACGAGCTCAGGCGCGGTCTCGGCGACGTCATGAAGCGCGTCGGCGTGCCCGGCACCTGCTACGGCGAGGCGTCGATCTACCACGTGTCGTTCGAGGGCAAGCCCGGCCTCGCCGGCTTCGACCGGCCGCGCAAGGGAAGCCTCTACCACCTGCTCCGCTGCGCCCTGCTGAACAACGGCGTCGACTGCTCGGCGAACCACGGCTGGATCTCGGCGCTCCACACCGAGGAGGATCTCGGGCGCACGCTCCAGGGCTACGAGCGCGCGTTCCGCGCGATGGCCGCCGACGCCGCCTTCACGAGCGCGTGACGCGCCGCCGCCTCGTGCGTTCCGTCCTCGCCCTCACCGTGCTCGCGCTCGGCGCCTGCGTCCACTACCCCACGATCGAGGACATCGGCAGCATCCGCATCCAGCCGGCGAACGGTCGCGTGGTGCGGGACGGGAACCGCGCCGTGTTCTACGCCGACCTCAACAACACGGGGAGGTACGGGGATGTGCTCACGCGGGCCGAGACGCCGGTCGCCCGGCGCGCCACGCTCGTCGGGCCGAGGGGCTCGTCACTCGGACAGCTCGACGTGCCGGGCCAGACGCTCGTGCGGCTCGAGCGGAACGGCCCGCACGTCGTGCTCTCCGAGCCCAAGCGCGCGCTCGAGCCTGGCGAGGTCATCGTCGTCACGCTCGTCTTCGAGAAGATCGGCGCCCTCGGCGTCGCCGCGCTCGTCGAATAGACAGCCCGGTACCCCTTTGTTATCCTGTCGCGTCTGGTGGGCAGGTAGCTCAGTTGGTAGAGCACAGGACTGAAAATCCTGGTGTCGGCGGTTCAATCCCGTCCCTGCCCACCAGTTTCTCAGCCACTTAGCGAACGCCGTCCGTCACCGAGACGACACGTAGCGGCGCCGGAGGGGTGGCCATGGACGAGCGCGACATCCGCGAGGAGATCGCCCAGGTCCGAGCTGGCGCCCTGAGTCGGCGCCAGTTCACGCGCACGATGCTGGGGCTCGGGTTCACCGGGCCCATGGTCGCCCAGCTGCTGGCACTGGCGGGCGTGGCACGGGCCCAGCCGAAGCCGGCCTTCACGCCGACCCGGCGCGGCGGGGGCGGCGAGTTGCGCGTCCTGTGGTGGCAGGCGGCGACCATCCTGAACCCCCATCTCGCCGTCGGCGTCAAGGACAACGATGGCTCGCGCATCTTCTACGAGCCCCTGGCCGGCTTCGACCCGGATGGGAACCTCGCCCCCGCGCTGGCAGAGGAGACGCCGAGCCTCAAGAACCGGACCGTCTCCCCCGACGGCCGGTCGGTGACCTGGAGCCTCAGGAAGGGCGTCCAGTGGCACGACGGAAACCCCCTCACGGCCGACGACGTGGTCTTCACGTGGGAGTTCGCCGCCGACCCTGCGAGCGCAGCGACCACGGCCGGCCAATACAGGCTCGTCACCAGGGTCGAGAAGCTCGACAGCCACACGGTCAAAGTCGTCTTCGCGAATCCCGAGCCGTTCTGGCCGATCGTCTTCTGCGGGTCGCCGGGCGCGATCATCCCGAAGCACGTCTTCGAGCCCTTCAAGGGCGCCAAGTCCCGCGAGGCCCCCGCCAACCTCAAGCCCGTGGGCACCGGGCCGTATCGCATC
>Ga0209690_1000013_pt1 | contig 91242 bp, 102 predicted proteins | sample GraSoiAngelo_150_FD_186164 | JGI IMG/M metagenome (GOLD analysis project Ga0209690, IMG submission 186164) | Grasslands soil microbial communities from the Angelo Coastal Reserve, California, USA - 14_1009_09_40cm (SPAdes) (version 2) | ecosystem: Environmental > Terrestrial > Soil > Grasslands... | reverse complement strand
TCACCGTCCGTCTCCAGGCGCCGTTCCAAGGCTCCAGACCCTCCCCGGCGCACCGCGTCCCCGTCGCGTTGCCAAAGCGTCGCTTCAGGCCGCCAGCCCACCCCCTCACCGTCCGTCCCTCAGGCGCCGTTCCAAGCCTCCAGACCCTCCCCGCCGCCCCGCGCTTCACCGTCCCGTTGCCAAAGCGTCGCTTCAGGCCGCCAGGCACACCCCCGCCACCCCCTTCGTCGCTACGTCCCGGCTCCGCTACGGCTACGTAACACGGCCTGCTCGCCCCGCCGCGGTTGACGCCGATTGACGCAACGCGTTATGCTGCGTCAAGAACAAACAGAGATTGATGGAGGAGTTTCGCCATGAGCACTGATTTTTCCGACACCGCAACCGCCGTCGAAGAGGTGGCCGTAGGTGCCGCCCAGGCCGCCGCCGAGGTCGCGACCGATCCGATCGGCGCCGCGCGCAAGCAGGCCCGGAGCTTCGAGCGCAAGGGCACGCCCGCCGTACGCAGGATCAACCGCCGGCTCAACGCCTTGATGCCGGAGCGAGTCACGGTCTTCGGGGTCGAGGTCAACGAGAAGCTGCCCGAGAAGCTCGCCATCAAGGGTTTGCAGCTCGTGAAGGTCCAGGCGCGTCGCGAGGACGTCGTGGGCGGCGTCGCCAAGCGGACGCTGCGCATCTTCAACGGATCCTTCAAGACGATCGCGAGGACGGCGACCCGTCTCGAGCAGGCAAGCGAGCTGGCCCCGCGCCGCGTCAGCGAGCGCCGGCCGGCCGCCAAGGGAGCTCGGCGCCGAACGGGGCGCCGGCGCGCCGCCTAGACAGACCGATTCCGACAAGGCGCCCCGCGGGGCGCCCTTCTTTTTCCGTTAGCCTTCCCACGGATAGCTGACAGTGGTTCTCTGCACAGGCTCGATCGCGTTCGACTACATCCTCACCTTCAAGGGCAGGTTCCGGGACCACATCCTTCTCGACAAGACGCACATCCTCAACCTGAGCTTCCTGGTCGACGACCTCCAGAAGCGAAGGGGTGGCGTGGCGGGCAACTATGCCTACAACCTTTCGCTGCTCGGCCATCCAGCCGCGGTGCTTGCCACGGCGGGCACAGACGCAACGGACTATCGCGATTGGCTCATCGCCCAAGGAGTCGACTGCCAGGGACTCCGCCTTCTCGAAGGTGAGATGAGCGCCACCGGTTTCACCACGACCGACATGGACGACAACCAGCTGACCGGTTACTACGGCGGCGCGATGTGGCGCGCCGGCGCCCTGGGCCTGGACGACGCTCCGCCTGGGGTCGATGCCGTGATCGTCGGCCCCAACGATCCCAAGGCGATGCAAAGGCTTGTGCGCGAGAGCCGGGAACGCGGCGTGCCCTTTGTCTTCGATCCCGCGCACCAGCTTCCGATGATGGACGGCTCCGACGTCGACGACGGCATCGACGGTGCCTGGATCGTGATCGGCAACGACTACGAGCTCGAGCTGATCCAGGAACGGACCAAGCGAGACATGAAGGGACTGCTTGACCGATCCGAGGTCGTGGTCACGACGCTTGGCCGTAACGGCTCGCGCATCACCACTCGCGATGGGGCGGTCGACATCCCAGCAGCGCCGGCCATACGCGAGCTCGACCCCACGGGGGCGGGCGACGCATACCGCTCCGGGCTGGTCGCCGGCCTGCTGCGGGGCCTCGATCTCTACGCCGCGGGATGTATCGCCTCACTTGCAGCGACGTACGCGGTGGAGCACATCGGCACGATCGAGCATCGCTACACGCGCGACGAATTCATCGCCCGGCATCGTGATTGCTTCGGCACCGAGCCGATCGAATCGTTCTGGGCTAGTTGAACTTCTTGCCCTGGTCGCGCCGGTAAGCCCACAGCGCGAGCGCGAAGAAGCCGACCGCGTAGCCGGCCATGTACAGCCAGTCGGTCGAGATGCTTCCGCTTTCGATCGGCGCTCCTACGGAATCCCAGACCAGCTGCGCGGCACGATAGAGCGGTAGGTAGGGGGCGATGTTCTGCAGGAAATGCGGCAACAGGCGGAGCGGAAAGAACAGGCCGGACGCAAATGCCGTCGGCAGGTAGATGAGGTTTGTCACCGCGGGCGCTGAGTTCGGGCCGGCGATATAACCGAGCGCGAAACCAAGCCCGATGAACGGGATCGAACAGAGCATCGCGCGGGAGAAAAGGGTCAGCCACTGCGACGCGCTGAGGTGGACGCCCCCGGCGATCGCCGCGAAGAGGCTCAGCACCACGATCGAGATGAACGCGACGGCCAGCGCTGAGAGCGCCTTCGCCGTGAAGTAGACGGGTGCCGGAAGAGGCGTCGACTTCATGAGCAGGTCTTGCTTCTGGCCGCGCTCGTTGGCCAGTGAGATGCCAAAGCCCAGCACCATCACGTTGGCGACGCCGTACAGCGCCATCGAAGCCAGGAAGTACTGGCCGAAGGTGACCTGCGCTCCCGGAAACAGCGGTTCCTTTGCCTGGCCGAGCCCGATGAACGCATAGAACATCGACGGAAGCACGATGCTCGTGACGCTGAAGGCCGGAACGCGGATGAGCTTGATGAATTCGGCGAAGGACTGTCGCACCAGCATCGGCGCGATTGGCGCGGTGGCGGGACGAGCTGCGACCGCACTCATGCCCTCGCCTCGTGGTGCGTCATCGCGACAAAAGCCTCCTCCAGGTCCGCGCCGGAAACTTCAAGATCCCGCATCTCGACGCCGCGGCGGAAGAGCTCGCGCAGCACTGCCTCCGGCTCGTTCGTCAGCAACCGCACCCGATGGTCGTCGACCTGCTGCGAGTTGAGCGGGAGCCCGGCCAGCATGTTTTCGTCAGTTTGCTGCGTGGTCGTGAACGTGATCCGTTTGCCCGCGACGCGGGCCTTGATCTGGGCCGGCGAGGAGTCCGCGATGACATGCCCGCGGTCGATCACGATCACGCGCTGCGCGAGCTGATCGGCCTCCTCCAGGTAGTGCGTCGTGAGCACGATGGTGCGACCCCGCGCGCCCAGGTCGCCGATCTCTTGCAGGAATCGGCGGCGCCCCTCGACGTCCATGCCGACGGTCGGCTCGTCGAGAAACAGGACCTCAGGGTCGCCGCAGAGAGCCAGCGCCAAGTACAGCCGCTGATGCTGGCCGCCAGAAAGGTCCTTGACCAGGGTCGTCGCTTTTTCCTCGAGGCCGGCCATCGCGATCGCCTGGACGACCGGCAGCGGCCGCGGGTAGTAGGAGCAGAAAAGTCGCACCAGCTCCTCGACGCGAAGCATTCCTGGCACGCCCGACTCCTGCAGCATGACCCCGATCCGGCTCCGCGCCTTGAGGTCTTTGGGGTCGAGTCCAAAAAGGCGGGCCTTGCCCGCCGTTGGATTGCGCAGGCCGAGCATGAGGTGGATCGAGGTCGTCTTCCCGGCGCCGTTGGGCCCGAGCATTGCGACCAGCTCGCCGGCGTTGATCGCCAAGGTGACGTTGTCCACCGCGAGCACGTCCCCGTAGCGCTTGGATGCGCCGGTCAGCTCGACCGCCGGCCCGCTCACGGATTACAGGCTAGAGTTTTCCGATTGCCCCATGCCGACGATCTTTACCCAGATCATCGAAGGCAGACTTCCCGCTCGATTCGTGTGGAAGGACGACCGGTGCGTGGTCTTCCTGTCCAACCGGCCGCTGCGCCCGGGCCACTCCTTGGTGGTGCCGCGACAGGAGATCGACCACTGGATCGACCTCGACGCGTCCCTCCTTGCCCATCTTGCCGAGACGGCGCAGGCGATCGGCCGCGCCCAGATGAAGGGCTTCACACCCGAGCGAATCGGCGTCATGCTCGCCGGTCTCGAGGTTCCGCACTGCCACTTCCACGTCGTGCCGATCCGCGGCCTGCACGACCTCGACTTCGGCAACCAGGATTACGACCCGGATCCCCAGATGATGGACGACGCCGCGGATGCCATCCGCCGCGAGCTTCGGGCCCTCGGCTACCCGCAGGCCAGCGACTAGGCCAGCAGTTTCTCGAGCTGCTCTATGTGCAGCTCTAAGTGACTGACCAGCGGCAACCGCGCGACTTCTTCGGCCGTCATCGTGATTCCATCCCCGAGCGCAGCGGTCTTGCGCAGGGCCTGTGGGTCGCTTGTCCTAAGCGTCTTGATCGTCCGCTCGTGATCGATAAGGGTCATGCGGACGAGGTCCGCAGGCTCGAGCTGCGACATCTGGTGTCCGACCGTGTCCCGCAGATGCACCGCCTCGAGAAGGTTCATGTTGGGCAATTGATCGGTTGAGATGCGGTGAACCAGCACCCCGTAGAACTTCGAAAGCACCGCGAGGTGGGCGAGGAGCTCGTGTGCCGTCCATGCATTTGGTTGGGAACTCTCGTCGCCGTGTTCAGCCTTGATACGCGGCGCGAGCGCGGCGAGGCGCTCGGATGCGTGCTGCAAGCGATCGGCAAGCAGGTTGCGTTCGCGGTCGAGATAGGTGTCCATGAACGTCTTGACGTCGTCGAGCGTGAACGCCGGGCTCTCGATCTTCATCGCAAATCAGACTAAGCGAGAATCGATCCATGTGTTACAGAGACGATGCCCGACCACCGCTGCCGCCGATTAGCGGCGCGGCCGCCGACCACGGCGACCTTGTCCTCACCTCGTCCGATGGGACCCAGTTCGACGCCTACTTCGCGCGTGCGTCGCAGCCGACCGGCGCCGGCATGGTCGTCCTCCCGGACGTCCGCGGCCTCCACCAGTTCTTCCAAGACCTGGCCCAGCGATTTGCCGAGGCGGGCATCGACAGCGTCGCCATCGACTATTTCGCGAGGACAGCCGGCAGGGGCGACCGAAGCGATGGCTTCGATTACATGCCGCACGTCCAGGCGACGACGGCCGAGGGCATCGCAGCCGACACCGCCGCCGCCGTGGCTCATCTGCGATCAAAGGATGGCGGCGCGGCCAAAGCCGTGTTCACGGTCGGCTTCTGCTTCGGCGGGTCCAACTCGTGGAACCAGTCCGCCTTGAACCCAGGACTGAGCGGCTGCATCGGCTTCTACGGCAGACCGATGCGCAGCGAGCCGTACATCTCGAAGATGAGAGCGCCGCTGCTGATCCTGATCGCCGGCGCCGACCAGGCGACCACGCCGGAGCAAAACCAGGATTTCCAGCGGAAGCTGTCTGCGGCGGGCGCGCCGTATGAGTCGCACGTGTACGAAGGGGCGCCGCACAGCTTCTTCGACCGCTCCTACGAGCAGTGGAAGGATGCGTGCGACGACGCCTGGCGGCGCATGCTCGCCTTCGTGAAGAAGCGCAGCTAGCGCTTCTAGCTCAGGGGGCGGGTGTGGCCGGGGGCACGGCGGCGACCAACGGACAGTCCGGACAAACCGAGCTGGAGCCCGCAGCCAACCTCGGATCGTCTGGACCATCCAGGAGCGGGCGTATGTCCAAGACGTCGCTAACACTCCAGTCGACCTTATGTCCAAGGCGCGACCGGCTCGTATAGTCAGCCGCGATGGCCAGGTTGGCCTCGAGGTCCAAGGCTGCCAGGGCGGCGCCCCGCCTTCCGCAAGGCCTGATCGACGAGCTGGAGCGGCGGCATGCGGGCATGGCACGCCACATGGCGCGAGCCGTCGTCACCCTTGTCCGCTGGGACTCGTCGACTGGCGTGCCGCCCCAGCGCGACGCCATCGTGAGGGCGTGTGAGGCGGGCCTCGACCTGTTCCTGGCCACCGCCCGCGAGGCGCGGCCCGCCACCCAGGAGGAGCTGCGGCGCGTCGCGCAGCTCGGCATCCTGCAGGCGAGGAGCAGCCAGTCGGTCGAGCCCATCCTGGCCGCCTACCGGATGGCGGCCCGCGTGGCGTGGGACGAGATCCTCCGCGCCTGGAGAGGCCAACCAGATGCGACCCCCGAGGCGATCATGCTCGTCGCCAACTACGTGTTCGCCGCGCTGGACCAGGTGGCGGCCGAGGTCACGAAGACATACCTCCATGCGCGTGAGCAGCACCTGCAGCGCGGCACCCGCGCCCACGCCCGGCTGTTCCACTCGCTGATCAGCGACAACTTCGACTCCGAGCTCGAGCTCCAGCGGCAGGCGCTGGCGATCAACACGCCCTTGATCGCGACCGGCTACGTCGCCATCGTGTGCAAGCTCGTGATGGGCAATCGCGATGGCGAACGCGGTGGCCAGGCCCTCGCCGAGGTCGCCGACTCGCTCGAGACCCGCCGCGGCACCATCCTCCTCGCGACCGACCCCAGCACCCTGGCGGTCCTCTGGCCGACCGAGTCTCTGGCCGACGCCGAATCGGCTCGTCTGTTCCTGGCCGAGATGCAAGGGCAGGTGAAACAGCGGGCCGGCCAGTTGGGCGCGCGCGTGCGGGCCGGAATCGGCGGCTATCACCCAGGACTCCATGGCGTGGCGCGGTCCTACCTTGAGGCCCAGCAGGCGTTTGAGGCTGGGCGCAAGCTCAGGCCTGATTCCTTCGTGCACGGCCACGACGAAGTGATCCCGCAACTGGTTCTCACCCAGAACCCGCTGCTTGCCGAGCGGTTCGTGACCCACAGCCTGGGCCGGCTCATGGACCACAAGGTCCGCAACCGGGAGCAGCTGCTGGAGACCCTCGAGGCGTACCTGGCGAAGGGCTCCGTCAAGGACGCCGCGGCGGCCCTGCGGCTCCACCGGCACACGGTCCTGTACCGGCTCGAGAAGCTGAAGGAGCTGCTCGGTGGCGACCTCGACGTGCCGGCGACCCGCCTCCGGCTCCAGCTCGCGCTCGACCTCCAGAAGATGCTCTGAGATCGGATTTGGACATCAAGTCCTAAGATTCATCCAGGTTTTGCCACCTGACGCGGGTGTCGATTCTACCCCGCGTCCGTATGCTGAAGCCATGACATCCAACCACAACGGCCGACGTGTGGCTGTTACAGGCATCGGCTTCATCACCCCGATCGGAAACGACATGGAGACCGTGTGGTCGAACATGGTCGAGGGCGTTTCCGGCGTCGGACGCATCACACGTTTCGACACCACGAACTTCGACACCAAGATCGCGGCCGAGGTCAAGGGCTTCAATCCCGAGGAGTACATGGACCGCAAGACCGCCCGCCACATCGGGCGCTACTGCCAGTTCGCCCTTGCGGCCTCCAAGCAGGCGCTTGCCCACGCCGGCCTCGACCCCGCGCAGATGAACCCCGACGACGTCGGTGTGATCGTCAGCACGGGAATCGGCGGCCTGGAGGAGATCGAGAAGAGCCACACCGCGCTGATGGAGCGCGGCCCGAAGCGCATCAGCCCCTTCACGGTGCCGATGATGATCGCGGACATGGCGGCCGGGATCGTCGCCATCCACACCCAGGCCGGCGGGCCGAACTACGCGATCGTCAGCGCCTGCGCCTCGAGCGCCCACGGCATCGGCGAAGCGTCCGAGATCATCAAGCGCGGCGACGCTGTGGCGATGCTGGCCGGCGGATCGGAAGCCACCATCACCCCCCTGACGATGGGCGCCTTCTGCCAGATCAAGGCGACGAGCGAGCGGAACGACGAGCCGGAGAAGGCATGCCGTCCGTTCGATTTAGGCCGCGACGGCTTTGTCATGGGTGAGGGCTCGGTGATGTTCGTGCTCGAGGACATGGATCACGCCAAGGGGCGCGGCGCGCGAATCCTGGCCGAGATCGCCGGTTACGGCGCGAGCGCCGATATGTACCACTTCACGGCGCCGCAGCCCGAGGGCAAGGGCGCGATGCGCGCCATGCGTCACGCGCTCGAGACGAGCGGCGTCGACCTCCAAGAGGTCGGCTACGTGAACGCGCACGGCACGTCGACCAAGCTCGGTGACGTCGCTGAGACGAAAGCCATCAAGGCGGTGTTCGGCGACCACGCCCGTGAGCTCGCTGTGAGCTCGACGAAGTCGGTTCACGGTCACCTGCTTGGGGCCGCGGGAGCGATCGAAGCCGCCGCGTGCGTGCTGGCGCTCGACCGCGGCCTGCTGCCGCCGACCATCAACCTCGACGACCCCGACCCCGAATGCGACCTCGACTACGTGCCGAACCGGGCGCGCAAGGCGGACGTCAAGGTCGCGATCTCGAACTCCTTCGGGTTCGGCGGCCACAACGCAACACTTGTGATCAAGAAGGCTGCCTTGGGCGGCAGCAACTAAGAGGAGGAAAGGATTGCCCATGGCAAGCCAGCTCGATTTCAAAGAACTACAGGAGCTCTCGGCGGAGATCCTCGGCATCGACCCGGAACAGGTCCAGATGGACAAGAGCTTTCAGCGCGACCTCGCGGCGGATTCGCTCGACCTGGTCGAGCTCATCGCGGCGATCGAAGACAAGTACGACGTCGAGCTTCCGGACGAGGAGCTCGAGAAGATGAAGACGATCGCCGACCTCTGGAAGTTCCTGGAGCAAAAGACCGCCGAGCGGTTGGAGGCGTAGCCCCGATGGCCATCACCACCAGCTACCGCACGCGGTCGGACGCGATACCGCTCCGCTCCTTCAAGGTCAAGGGCCGCCAGAGCGCAATCGCGGGCGTCGGCGTCTACGCGCCCGAAAAGGTGCTCACCAACTTCGACCTGGAAAAGATGATGGACACGTCCGACAAGTGGATCACCGAGCGTACGGGCATCCACCGCCGGCACATCGCTGAGCCCGGTACGACCACGTTCGACCTGGCGACCAAGGCCTCGCGGGCGGCGCTCGACGCCGCCGGCGTCAGCGCGAAGGACCTCGACATGATCCTGGTCGGCACGTCGACTCCGGACGGTCCGTTTCCCTCCATCGCATGCCGCATCCAGAACGAGCTCGATGCTCCGGGTGCGGTGGCCTGGGACACGCTCGCCGCGTGCACCAGCTTCGTCTACGCGCTATCGATCGCGGATTCGTTCATCGCGACCGAGCGCGCCGAGACCGTGCTGGTCGTCGGCGCCGAGGTGCTTTCGCGGATGCTCAACTTCTCGGACCGCGGCACTGCGGTGATCTTCGGCGACGGTGCCGGAGCCGCGGTGGTGCAGGCGGCGCCGAAGGGCGCGGGCTTCCTGAGCTGGTGCCTCGGCTCGGACGGTCGCGGCTACGCACAGGTGACCGCCGGCAACATCGAAAAGGGCGCCTACGCCGCCAAGGACGCCGCCCCGTTCATCGACATGGTCGGCCCCGACGTCTTCAAGTTCGCGGTCGACATCTTCATCCGTCAGGCGACCGAGGTGTGCAACGCGGCGGGCGTCGGGCTCGACGAGATTGACCTCTGGGTGCCGCACCAGGCGAACTTCCGCATCATCGACGCGGCGGCACGCCGCATCGGCCTGCCGATCGAGCGCGTCGCGGTCAACATCGACGAGTACGGCAACACTTCGAGCGCGTCGATTCCGCTCGCGCTCGAGGAAGCCATCCGCGAGGGCCGCGTCAAGAGCGGCGACCACGTGTTGCTCGCAGGATTCGGATCCGGATTGACCTGGGGCGCCACGCTCCTGAAGTGGGCGTAGCGCATGACCTGGAACTGATATGGGAATCGTTTTAGCTGGACCCATCGCGCTGCTGTTCCCTGGCCAGGGGGTGCAGAAACCGGGCATGGGCAAGAACCTGTACGACAGGTATCCCGCCGCGCGGCGCGTCTTCGAGCGCGCCGAAGAGCTGCTCGAGATGCCGGTGCGCAAGCTGTGCTTCGAAGGCCCGGTCGGAGAGCTGAACCGCACCGATGTCATCCAGCCGTGCGTGATGACCGTGTGCTGGGCCGCCTACGAGGTATGGCGCGAGGCCTACGGATTCGAGCACGTCAGCGTCACCGCCGGGCACAGCCTCGGCGAGATCGCGTCGCTTGCCGCCGCGGGATCGATCCCGTGGGAGACGGCGCTCCTGCTCGTCAAGGAGCGAGGCCGCGTGATGGCCGAGGCCGCCGGTGAGCACGTGGGCATGATCGCGATCGTCGGCCTCGACGAGTCGCAGGTCGAGGGCATTCGCGCCGCTGCGTCGGCCCGCGGCCGGCTGTGGGTCGCCAACCGCAACGCGGACGTGCAGTTCGTCCTGTCGGGTGAGATGCCCGCGGTGCAGGAAGCCGAGCGTTTGGCCGTCGCGGCGGGCGCGCGCCGCGCTCTGATCCTGACCATCCCTCTCGCCGCGCACACGCCTTTGATGGAGGCCGCGGCGACCGCCTTTCGCAAAGCTGTCGACCGGCTGCAGTTGAGCGCGCCTTCGATCCCTGTCCTGGCCAACGCATCGGGCGAAGCGCTCCGGACCGTGGCCGCTCTCCAGGAGGAGCTGCGCTTGCAGATGCTGCGTCAGGTCGACTGGGCCCGCACGATGGTCTCGATGCGGGCGATGAAGGTGCGCACTGTGGTCGAGCTGGGCCCCGGCCGTGTGCTCGCCAGCCTGGCCGCCAAGCACATCCCCGGCGTCGACACGTGGAACGCGGAAGAGCTGTTCGTAGATTTCGCGGGACCGACCACGGCATAAGTGGGTGACCTGGACGGCAAGACCGCTCTGGTCACCGGCGGCGGCAAAGGCATAGGCCGCGCGATAAGCCATGCCCTCGCCGGCATGGGTGCGCGCGTGGTGGTGAACTACCGCTCCGACAAGACTTCCGCCGAGGAGACCGCTTCGTCGCTGCCCCACGCAAGCGCGTACCAGGCCGACGTCGGCGATCCCGCCCAGGTCGAGTCGATGATGAAGGCGATCGGGCGCGTCGACGTGCTGGTGAACAACGCCGGCGCGGTTCGCGACAAGCTCCTCATCCAGATGTCGCCGCCGGACTGGGAGGACCTCATCAAGACAGATCTGCTTTCGGCGTTTGCGACGACGCGGGCTGCCATCATGAGCGGCATGATGCGGGCGCGCTGGGGCCGCATCGTGAACATCTCCTCGATCGTGGGTCTGACCGGGAACGCGGGGCAGTCGAACTACGCCGCCGCGAAGGCCGGTCTGATCGGGTTCACCAAGTCTGTGGCGCGCGAATACGGCTCGCGCAACATCACATGCAACGCCGTCGCGCCAGGCTACGTGCGCACCGAGCTCACGACCGGATCCCTGACCGACGAGATGGTCAGCGAGCTCGTCAAGATGACCCCGATCAAGCGCGAAGGCACGGCCGATGACATCGGCGCCGCCGTGGGGTTCCTGTGCTCGGAGCGCGCGGGTTTCATCACCGGCCAGGTCATCGCAGTCGACGGGGGCCTTAGTCTCTGATGGCGATTCTCGAACGGCACCAGGAGGAGGTCGCGATCCAGGGCGACGAGCTGCCCGAGATCCTCCTTCCGACGAACTGCCCTGGCTGCGGCATCGCGTTGCAGCCCGACGAGCTGCGCGCGCACAACTACGTCTGCACGGAGTGCGGGCATCACTTCCGCCTCGGCGCCGACGTGTGGATCCCGCTCCTCGCAGACAAGGGTTCGTGGCAGGAGCGGTGGAGCGACGTCCGTTCACATGACCTCCTGAACTGGACCGTGCCCAAGCCCTACCAGGAAACGGTGGAGCGGCTGCTCGAGGACGGCTTGAACGAAGCCGTGCGGACCGGCACCTGCACCTTGGACGGGAAGCCGATGTGGCTCGCCGCCTTTGACTTCGGATTTGTAGGTGGCACGCTGTCGATCGTGGCGGGCGAGCGACTTGCCCGCGGCATGGAGCAGGCCGCGTCATCGGGCACGCCGTATGTGCTCGTGTCCGCTTCGGGCGGCGCACGCATGCAGGAAGGTGTGCTAGCCCTCATGCAGCTGGCCAAGGTGAACGCCGCGGTCGGACGCCTGCACGCGGCCGGAGTGCCCTTCTTCTCGGTGCTCACCGACCCAACATTCGGCGGTACCGCGGCGTCGCTTGCGTTGCTCGGCGACATCAACATCGCAGAGCCTGGCGCCGCGATCGGCTTCACCGGCCCGCGCGTGATCAAGCAGGCCACGTACGCCGACCTTCCGCCAGGGTTCCAGAGCGCGGAGTTTCAGCTCGCCCACGGGCAGGTCGACCTGGTCCGATCGCGCACCGAGCTCCGCCCGCTGCTCGCGCACCTCCTGGAGATGTACTCGTGAATACTCCCAAAAATCTCGATTTTTCGGGGGCCCCAATGAGCGTCTGGGAAATCGTCGAGCTCGCACGCCATCCGCAGCGGCCGTACTCGCTCGACTACATCCGCCGCCTGGCGCCGGACTTCATCGAGCTTCACGGCGATCGGCTGTCGGCGGACGACCCCGCGTTGGTCGGCGGCGTAGGCACGTGGCACGGCCGCACGACCGTGTTCCTTGGTCACCAGAAGGGCCGCAGTGTGAAAGAGCGCGTGGCGCGGAACTGGGGAATGATGCATCCGGAGGGCTACCGGAAAGCGTTGCGCCTGGCCCACCACGCGGCGAAGTTCGGGTTCCCGATCATCTCGTTGATCGACACGCCCGGAGCGTATCCGGGTGCCGGCGCGGAGGAACGCGGCATCGCGGCCGCGATCGCCAACGCGATCATGGAATGGTTCCGCATCCCGGTCCCGATCGTCGCGGCGGTGATCGGCGAGGGCGGCAGCGGTGGCGCGCTCGGGATGGGCGTCGCGGACCGCGTGATCATGCTGGAGAACTCGATCTACTCAGTCGCATCACCCGAGGCGGCGGCATCGATCGTCTGGCGGGACAACGCGCGCAAGGTGGAGGCTGCCGAGCAGCTGCAGCTCACATCTCGCGAGATCGTCGGGATGGGCGTGGTCGAGGAAGTGGTCCCGGAGCCGAAAGGCAGCGCCAGCGCGGACTATGACGCTGCGGCGGCCGCCCTCGACGAAGCGCTGCACCGCCTGATGCGACCGCTGCTGCAACAACCTTCGGCCGAGCTCCTGCAGCACCGCTATGACCGCTTCCGCTACATCGACTCGCTCATCCAGGCGGAGCCGCACTTCGGCCCCAAGATCGATTAGGGGATTGCCGGTCAACGCCCCTCACGCTGACCCTCTCCCCCGGGAGGGAGAGGGATAGAAATGAGGGTTGTAGCGCAGCGCGTGACTTCCGGCTCGGTCAGCTGGGAGGAGGGCGGCGAAGAACGTCGTGCAACCATCGGCCGCGGTTTTGTGTTGTTGGTGGGTGCGGCAGGTGATGACGACTCCAACGCGGTGCACCGACTCGCGGACAAGATCATCGACCTGCGCGTGTACGCGGACGAGGCAGGGAAGATGAACCTGAGCCTGGTCGACGTCGGCGGCGCCGCGCTTATCGTTTCTCAGTTCACCTTGTTCGCCGACATGAGCAAAGGCCGCCGTCCCAGTCTGCTCAAGGCGGGCGACCCGGCACGTGCCGAGCAGCTCTACGAGGAGTTCGTCCACCAATTCCGCCGGCGAGGAATCGATACGCAGACCGGCAGCTTCGGAGCCGTCATGCGTGTTGGCCTCGAGAACGATGGTCCCGTCACGTTGGTGCTCTCGACCGACGAGTGGACGACGCGTGTCTGATTCGAGACGTCGCCTGCTTCCGTACGCGGCTCTCATCGGGCTCGCCCTGATATGGGGCGGGTCGTTCCTCGCGATCAAGGTCACGGTTCAGGACATGAGCCCCACCGCCTTGCTCCTGTTCCGTTCGGCTTCGGGATTCGTCGCCCTCGCAGTGATCGTGATCGCAATGCGTAAACGCCTGTTCGGTCCAGGATGGCGTGACCGATTGATCGGGTTCGGAATCATGGCGCTGACCAACGCGGTGATTCCGTGGGTCTCCATCGGCTGGGGCGAGGAGCGAATCTCGAGCGGTCTCGCCAGTATCCTCAACTCCACCACGACGTTGTGGACCGCGGTCCTGATCTACTGGGTGATGCCGACCGAGCGCCCGAGCTTCATCAACTACGTGGGCGTCGTCGTGGGGTTCGCGGGCGTGGTCGTTCTCGTCTATCCGGAGCTGTCGACGAACGGCCTTTCCGGTGACGTTCTGGGCGCCCTCGCGGTTGTGCTCGCCTCGCTTTCCTACGCGGTCAACGCGCTGTACCAGCGCCGGAAGATGCGCCACGTCAGCATCTTCGAGATCAGCCTGGGCCAGCTGGCCGCGAGCGTGCTCTTCGCCATCCCACTCGCAGCGCCGACTCTGCCGAGCATCCATTTCCACGTCTTGTCGATGGTCGCGGTCATCGCCCTGGGCGCCATCGGAACGGGGGTCGCCTACACGCTCTACTACTACGTGATGAACACGCTCGGTGCCGTCCGGGCTGCCGGCGTGACGTACCTGGTGCCGGTGACCGCCGTTTTCTGGGGCGCGTTCCTGCTGCACGAGAGCGTGAGCGTCTCGGTGATCGCGGGATTGATCGTGATCCTCGCGGGCATCTTGCTCGTGAACCTTCGCCGCGTACCGCGTCGCGAAACCGCCGTCGAGCGGGATTCGGCGGCGGCTTGAACGGCTTCGTCGAGCAGCACGCCGAACAGGTCCGGCTCGCCGCGGAGCGGATCCACGGCCGCGTGAGGCGCACCCCCACCCTGACGACGGACCTCGACGCAGAGGTTCGCCTCAAGCCCGAGTGCTTCCAGGTCACCGGATCGTTCAAGCCTCGAGGCGCGTTCAACGCGATCCTGTCGCTGGTCGCCCGCGGGGACCGGCCGCCCGGCGTGATCGCCGTCAGCTCGGGGAACCACGCGCAGGCTGTCGCGCTCGCGGCGTCGACGGTCGGCCTGCCGGCTTTGATCCTCATCCCCGAGGACGCCAACCCCGCCAAGGTCGCGGCCACGCGCGCGCTCGGCGCCGAGGTGATCCAGGAGGGAATCACGTTCGCCAACCGTGAGCAGAGGTTGCGCGAGGTCATGGCTGAACGTGGATTCGTGCTCGTCCACCCGTTTGACGACTGGGACGTCATCCACGGCCAGGGCACGGCCGTCCGCGAGCTGCTGCACGACGAACCTGAGCTCGACGTCGTCGCCACGCCAGTCGGCGGGGGCGGCCTCCTCGCCGGTTCGGCGATCTCTGCCAAGAGCCATCGCCCGGGCCTCAAGGTCGTCGGTGTCGAACCGGCCGCCGCCGACGACGCCTACCGGACCTGGAGGAGCGGCGCCATCCAGACGCTGGCCACGTCGCCGGCGACCCTTGCCGACGGCGTCCGCACCACGGCCATCGGGACGCGTAATTTCGAGGTCATGTTCGGGCATGGTCTGGTCGACGAGATCGTGACGGTGACCGAGGAGGAGATCGCGGGCGCCATCCAAGTCGCGTGGTCGCGGCTTCACCTTGCGCTCGAACCCACCGGGACTCTGCCGCTCGCTGCATATCTTTCGGGCAAGTTGCCGAAGGGCCGGGTGGGTCTGGTGCTCAGCGGGGGAAACGCCAATCTGCAGACGGTGGCTACACTCCTCGAAACGAAATGATTCCTGTCAAGGAAGTGATGACGCGAAACGTGATCACGTTCCGTGAGGACACCCCCATCGACGAGATCGCGAGCACGCTCTTGTCGAAGCGCATCACCGGCGCCCCGGTCGTTGCGAATGAAGGCCACGTCGTCGGCATCGTCTCCGAGACAGACGTCTTCTCCAAGAAGGGCAAGACCGCGCGCGACATCATGAGCCCTCGCGTCATCTCCGTCACCGAGGAGACCGGCATCGACGAGGCGGCGCGTCTGCTGATCGGAGAGCGAATCCGGCGCGTCCCCGTGATCAGGGGAGGCAAGATGGTCGGGCTGCTGAGCCGCTCCGATGTGCTCGACTTCTTCGCCAAAACGCGCTGGACGTGCAATGTCTGCGGCTGGTGGGAGCGCAACTTGGAGCGGCCGGCGCGGTGCTACTCGTGCTCGAGCACAGACCTTCGGCTGGAGCGTGCCGATCCCGGACATTAAGGACCACGCCATCCGAGTTTCGCTGAAGGCGCAGAGCTTCACCGAGTCGGTGATCCGCGAGATGACGAGGCTCAACCTCGCGCTCCACGGCCCACAGAAAGCGGTCAACTTCGCCCAGGGTTTTCCGGACTTCGATCCGGATCCCCGAATCCTCGATGCGGCCGCGCGGGCACTCCGCGAGGGCTACAACCAGTACGCGACGACGTGGGGCGCGCCGCTGCTGCGGCAGGCGATCGCGCGCAAGCAGTCGGCGGCCTGGGGGCGGAGCGTCGACCCCGAGACGGAGATCACCGTGTCATGCGGGGCAACCGAAGCGATGATCGCGGCGATGCTCGCGGCCGTCGACCCGGGCGACGAGGTGATCGTGTTCGAGCCGTTCTACGAGAACTACGGCCCCGACTGCGTGATCAGCGGCGCCGTGCCGCGCTACGTCCCGCTGCGCCCGCCCGATTGGGCGTTCGACCCGGACGAGCTGCGTGACGCATTCAACGACCGGACCCGCGCGATCGTCGTCAACACGCCGCACAACCCGACCGGCAAGGTTTACTCGCAGGCTGAGCTCAACCTTATCGCCCGGCTGTGTCAGGAACACGAAGCGATCGCGATCACCGATGAGATCTATGAACGCCTCGTGTACAGCGGACGCCACATCAGCATCGCGACCCTGCCTGGCATGGCTGAGCGCACGATCACGATCAGTGGGGCGAGCAAGACGTATTCGGTCACGGGCTGGCGCATCGGCTGGCTGATCGCGCCGCCGTCGCTGACAGCAGCGATTCGCAAGGTGCACGACTTTCTGACGGTCGGCGCGGCCCATCCGCTGCAGATCGCGGTCGCGGAGGCACTTGAGTTTCCCCCCTCCTTTTATGTAGAGCTGCTGGGCGATTATCAGGAGCGGCGCGACGCGATCGTGGCCGGTCTGCAGGAATGCGGTTTCACGACGTCGTCACCGGACGGTGCGTACTACGTCATGGCTGGCATCGAGGCGTTTGGCGCGGATGATGACGTGGCGTTCGCCCGGCGACTCATCGAGGAGGTGGCGGTCGCCACCGTCCCGGCGTCCAGCTTCTACCACGAGCGATCGCTCGGCCGCGGCCACATTAGGTTCAGCTTTCCCAAGAAGCTCGACACCATCGAGCGCGGCCTTGCCGCGCTGCGCACGATGCGCCCTTAACAACCGGAGTTTCGATCCCCGATCGCCGCGCCTAGCGTGGCGTCATGCGCAAGTTGATCCGCTCTCCGCTCACCTGGTTGGTCGCCGCCGAGCTCCTCGTCGTGGCGTTTCTGGTCGTATTCGCCTGGAGCATGGTCGCCAATGCGTCCAGGCCGGTCGTCGTTTCACCTTCGATCGAGCTGCCCGGCGACTCGGCGGACGCCAGCTCGGCCCTGCCGGATTTCCCGGGTGTGGGTCCGGCGCTGCGTGGTCCGATTCCCGGCCTCAACCTGAACAGCACGTTCTGGCGCGCGCGCCTCGCCGAGCTGAACCGCGAACAAGTGGTCCTCGCGCAGCTCCAGTGGCGTCTTGTCCATGGCGCGATGGACGCGATGAAGCGTTACGTCGAGACGGTGGTGCTGCCCGCTGTTCGGCGCGCCGAACAAGGCGGGGGTTTGCCGGCTCTGGCTTAGCCCTTTTCCGGCGACATCGTGACGTTGCCGTTCAACGAGGCGCCATCTTCGACCGTGAGGCGGCCCACCTTGACGTCCCCGTTGAGCCGGCCGGACCCGCCCAGGGTCAGGCGCCGCTTGGCGGTGACGTTCCCGTTGACCTGCCCGCGGACCTGGACGTTCGCCCCCTCGATGGAGGCCTGGATCGTGGCGCCGGAATCGATGGTCACGTCGCCGCTCGCCTTGAGGTCGCCCTCGACGTTGCCCGCGATCTTGAGGTCGCCCTGGATCTCGAGGCGGCCCTGCAGGATGTCGCGCGGGCCGAGGCTGACGACGTTATTGCCGCCGTTCGCCGCGCTGGACCCCTGAGCCGCGGTTTTTTCTGCTTGAGTCATGGATTCCTCCGATGCTTTTTCCATACTGTGATCCCCAATTCAGGGGAATCCGGATTTAGGGGAGCTAGCATCGTAACAGCCGTGCCCGTAGACGTCGACAAAGGTTAGGCAATCAAAACCGTGGCCTTGATGAACCCCGATTCTTCCGATGAGATGGTCGACCACTTGGTCGACTTCTTCGATCGCATTGCCCCCGTCTACGACACCTGGGCCGGCGGCCAGCACGCGAGGGTGGCCGGGCGCTTGGTCGACCTGGCGGCCCCGATCAAGCACGAGCTCGTGCTGGACGTGGGCACAGGGACCGGCCTTGTCGCCCACCTTGTGGCGCCGCGCGTCAGCCCCGGCCTCGTCATGGGGATCGACCTGTCGGAAAACATGCTGTCGATCGCGCGTGCGCACAAAACGAAGAATGTGCAGTTCGTCGGCATGGCCGCCGAGCATTTAGTCTTCCGCCCGGCGATGTTCGACCTGGTCACCATGGGGGAGGCGCTCGCCTACTTCGCCGACCCGACGACGGCGCTCGCCGAGGCGAATCGGGTACTGCGGCCGGGGGGCCGCTTGGCCGTGTCGTGCCAGCGGCGCAGCCTGAGCACCCGCGCCCAAGACCTCTTCTTCCAGGGCCTCGCGCCGCTCGCGCGCCGGCACTACCTCAGCCTGCCCCGCTACAGCTCTGACCGCTCGCGGTTTGGGGAGCCCGATGTGCTGCCCCAGCTCCTGGGCGCGGCGGGCTTTGACGTCACGCGTGTCACCGAGATGGTCACCGGCGGGCGGGCCAAGGACGCCCGCGACTGGACTGAGCTGATGGCCGGCGCGGGCCCGCTCCCCTTCACGCTCATCCGCTCTCTTGGCCCACGCTATCGAGACGAGCTGGAGGCCGAGGTCGAGGCCGCGATGGCGAGTCTCGGCGACCCCGACGACGCTTTCAGGTACCACCACTCGTACGTGCTGGCGGTAGCGACCAAGCGATAACCAGTGCTGCGAGCGCGCAGAGCGCCGCCGCGATGACGAAGATCTCGCGATACTCCTGAAGGAAGGCCGCGGCGACCAAGCGCTCGAGGTGCTTCACGCGCTCGCGAACGTCGGGGTCGGTCAAGACCGGCGTGCCCAGGATCTGACGGAAGCGGTAGAGCCCGAACGCGGTCAGAGCGGACAACCCGACCAGCATGCCCATGGTGCGCGCGATCACAACCAGGCTTGTCGCGAGGCCGTGGCTCTCGCCTCGCGTCAGGGCGAGCACGCCGGCGGTGAGCGGTGCGATGACCAATCCGAAGCCGAAGCCGCAAATCGCCAGCGCGATGTCGGCCTCCCGGATCGGTCCGAGGTGGAACGAGAGCTCGTTGGCGCTCCACCTCGACATCTGCATGAACGCGAACGCCGAAAGCACGAGGCCCGCCGCGGCGGTGACGCGGTTGCCCGATCGTCCGGCTAGAAATCCACCAGCGACTGCTCCGATGGGGACGCCGAGGAGGAACTGAGTTAGAAGCAATCCCGAGTCCAGCGCGTCGAGATTGAACACGAGGCGGCCAAGGATCGGAACGTCGACGAGCGCCACCATGAGCGCTGCCCCGAGCAGGACGTTCGCCGCCGTCGCGCCGCGAAAGCTCCGGCTGCGCAGAAGATCGCGTGGGATCAACGGCTCAAGCTGCCGGACTTGCCGCCATCCGTACGCTCCGAGAAGAAGCACAGCGGCGAGGCCCGCCGGAAGGACCAGCGCGTTGAGCGTGCGATGCTCCGGGTCGTCGGGGTAGAGGGCCAACACAAGCGCCCCCAGGCCGGCCCCGAGGACAAGCGCGCTGATCCAGTCGATCTTGGTTTTTCCGGCCGGCGCCGTGCTGTCGGCCCTCCTGGCCGCAAAGAGGCCCGCGGCGCATAGACCTGCCAGCGGGAGGTTGATCCAGAACACAAACCGCCAGCCGCCGGCGCTGGCCGCGGCGGCGGCGAGCGTCGCGCCGTAGATGGGACCCAACACGCTTCCCGCCTCCTGCAGCCCTGCCACCGAACCGAGAGCCACGGCGCGGGAACGATTGCGATACAGGTCAGCCGCCAGGGCGAGGGACAGCGGAACCAGCCCACCTCCTCCCAGGCCCTGGATGAAGCGGCCGCCCACCAGCCAGGGCAGCCCGGCCAATCCAAAGAGCCCCGACGTGGCGGTGATCACCGACCCCAGAGCGAACGCGGCCAGGCAAGCGAGTAACACAGGAATCCTTCCGCGCGCGTCGGAATAGGCGCCGAGGAGCGGCATGGCGACCACGTAGCCGGCAAGGAATCCCGTCACGATCGGCGTCGCCTGCTCGAATCGTTCGATGGTGATGCCGACGTCGCCCACCATCGCTGGCAGCAACGTGACGACCACGTACGCGTCCAGCGCGGCGACGAACAGCGCAGCCCCCGCCAGGCCCAGCAGGAGGGGGCGGCGGCTCAAGGGGTCGGAGAGGTGATGCTCACCGTGCCGTTGAAGTTGCTGATCGTGACTTCGACCGCCGATTCCTTGCCACCGTCTCCGAATGCTCCGTCGAGCGTCGCTTTGCGAATCAGGTGGTCCGACGTTCCCACCCACACATGCGCTGCGACGGCGCTGTCAGAGCTCAGTTCGCGGAGCAAGCTCCTCACCTGGTCGGCGGTGTACGACGTGGCGATTTGATAAGTGTCCTGGCCGGCGACCTGGTCCGTGGATACATATTTCGGACCCGTACCCTGCGGGATCACGGCTGGCAAGCCAGTGGCTGGGTCGAACAGCTTGGCCATATCGGGAAACGCCGTCGCCTGGTCGCCGGTCACCTCCTGGAAGGAGGAGAACGGGACATGAAGGTAAACGTGGCCGGAGGTGATGACCACCTCGAGGCCGATCGATACGTCTTGTTCCTTGACGGTGTAGGTGGTGTCGCTGTCAGCGGGCAACCGGACCGACGTCTTCGCGCTGATCAGCGTGAAGCCCTGGATCGTGATCGCTCCCTTCGTGACCATCAATGTCGCGGCGACCGTCTTCAGCTGTGCCATCGCGGCTCCACCGTCCCGAAGCACCTTGGCACCATCGACGTTGGCCGTTCCACTGCATGCCACGACCAGCGCGGCGGCGACAACCGCGATGACTCGGATCATTGCCGCGCGCGCACGATGAGCCGGACCGGCCGATCGTAGAAGATGTACTCCCACGCCCAGTTGACCAGGACCACCAGCCGGCTGCGAAAGCTGATCACGTTGACGAGATGGACGCCGAGCCAAAACAGCCAGCCGGGAAATCCCGAGAGGTGCAGCCAGCTGAGCTGGGCGACGGCCGAGTTGCGCCCGATCGTCGCCATGATCCCTGGATCTTTGTAACGGAAGGCCTTCGCGCCTCCGCCGCTCACCATGTCCGCGATCGATTCCCCGACATGCCGTCCGGCCTGCATCGCGACGGGAATGAGCATCGGAAGTGGCGCTCCACCGTGCTGCGCCCCGGCCAGGTCCCCGATCACGAACACGACGGGATGTCCTGGCACCTGCAACGTGTCGGCGACCTTGATTCGCTCCTGCCGCACCAGCGGCGCACCGGTCGTTCGGCCGATCTCCGACGCTTTGACGCCGGCGGTCCAGATCACGGTTCCGGCGGGGATCTCGTGACTTCCTGCGAGGTTGACGGATTCCTCCGTGACCGCATCGACCTTGGTCTGCAGCATTACCTCGACGCCCTTGCGTTCGAGCGAGCGAAGGGCGGCGTGCCGGAGGGACGGCACAAATTGGACAAGCACATGTGGCGCCGCCTCTATAAGCACCACCCGGACCTCGTTTGTGTCGAGATCTCGATAATCCTTCCGGAGCACCAGCCGGATCAACTCCGAGATCGCGCCTGCCATCTCCACGCCGGTCGGGCCCCCACCTGCGACCACGAACGTCAGCAGACGACGCCGCTCCGACACATCAGTCGTCCAGCGCGAGGCTTCGAACTGGCTGAGGATGTGGTTGCGAATCGCCAACCCCTCGTCGAGATCCTTGAGGCCCAGCGTGTGCGCGGCGAGTGACGCATTTCCAAAGTAGTCGGTCCGCGCGCCCGTCGCCAGGACGAGGTAGTCGTAATGAAGCGGGCCGTGATCCGTGAGCAGCCGGCGGTCCTCGAGGTCGACACCGGTGACCGACGCCTGCAGGAAGTCGGCGTTGTGCAGCGGGCGGATCAGCTGCCGGACAGGGCGCGCGATCTCACCCGGATCCAGCAGCGCCGAGGCCACCTGGTACAGCAGCGGAGTGAACAGGTGGTAGTTGTTGCGGTCGACAAGCAGGACGTCGACCGGCGCGTGCTTCAGCGCCCGCGCGCATGTCAGCCCGCCGAATCCCGCTCCCGCGATGACGACGCGGGGTCTGTTCATTGCGGCGGGTAGCGCCTTCCTCCGCCGCGCCTCCGGTTGGCCATCTTGTCGATGGCCGAGGCGCCGCCCATGGCCTTGATCAGCGAGGCCGGCAGCTTCTGCTTCTTCTTGACCACCGGCTCGAACAGGTCACCCAGCTTCTCGACCCGCTTCAGGACCTGCTCGGAATCGAACACCAGTAGGCTCGGGTCTTTCGCCTTCAAGCACTTCTCGACCTCGTCCCAGGAAACCGGAGTCGAAACGGTGGGCCGCGCGCGCGCGCGCAGCGAGTAGACGTTGACCGTCGTCTTGTACTCGTCGTTCTGGCTCCAGTCGATCAGGACCCGTCCGGTGCGCAGCTCCTTCAGCTGCTTGTGGACGGCAAGGTCGGGATGCTTTTCCTCGAAGTACTGCGCGAGGCCTTTCGAGACGACCTTCGTCTCGACGTAGGTGACCTTCGTATTGAGCGGGACATAAAGCTGCAGGCCTTTGGATCCCGAGGTCTTGGCGCAGCAGTCGAGGCCGTGCTCGGCGAACACTTCCCGCAGCATCAGCCCGATCCGGCAGCATTCGACGATCGTCGCCGGCGGACCTGGATCGAGGTCGAAGACCAGGGTGCGTGGCTCGGGGAGCTTGCTGCAGAGCGAGAGCGAGGTGTGCATCTCGAGCGTGGCGAGGTTGGCGAGCCATACCAGCGTGGGCAGGTCCTGCGCGAGGCAGTAGTACATGTCGCGGTTGTTGCCGCCGCTCCATACGGTCGCGGTCTGCACCCAGTCCGGCCGGTGCTTGGGGCAGTTCTTCTCGTAGAAGAACTGGCCGTCGACGCCGTTGGGATATCGCTTCAGCGTCAGAGGGTGGTCGCGTGTGTGGGCAAGGAGGACAGGCGCGATGCGCGTGTAGTAGTCGATGACCTGCGCCTTGGTGAACCCGACCTCCGAGTAAAGCACCTTTTCGAGGTTGGTGAGCTTGAGGTTGCGACCCTCGATCTTGACCTCGACCGATGTTTCTTTAGCCACCTTCGCGAATTACCTCTGGGGCAGGTTTGTCGAAGCGGAACCCTTTGAACGCCGGCGCCCGGAGCTGCCCGCCGCGCGTCCACTCCACGAACTCAAACTCTGCGACGACCTTCGGCTTCACGAAGTGCGCGGCGCGAGGAGGGGCGGCCCCTGCCTCGAAGGGGTTCTTGTTGACGGCAAGGGGCTTCAGTTTCGCGTTCAGCTCGTCCAGGATCTTGTCGGTGAAACCTGTGCCTACTTTTCCCGCGTAGACGAGCTTCCCCTCCTTGTAGTAGCCGACCAGCAGCGCGCCCGGATAGCCCTGGCGCTTGCCCTCGCCGTCGAGCCAACCGCCGATCACGAGCTCCTGCCGGTTGCGATTCTTGACCTTGACCCAGGCGCCGCTTCGGCGTCCGGGCTCGTACTTCGAGTCCAGCCGCTTGGCCATGATGCCCTCGAGGCCGGCCTTGGCGCTCGCCTCGAGCATCGTCTGGCCCGCCCCCTTCTCGAAAGGAGGCGTCTGCCATGACGGGCCGGCGAGCTTGAGGCGCGCCAGCGCCATGCGGCGGTCGGTATAGCGCTCCTCCATCCGCGAGTGGCCGTCCTGCCAGAGCAGGTCGAAGACCATGTACGTGACGGGGACCTCCTTCATCTTCCGCCGGATCTCTGTGTCCGCGGTCAGTCCCATACGTTGCTGGATCTCCTCGAAGCTCGGCCGGCCTTTGTCGTCGAGGGCGACGATCTCGCCGTCGAGGATGACCTCGGCGGAGCCGAGTGCGCGGCCCATCGGATGGATCTCCGGATAGCGCGGCGTGATGTCCTCGCCGGTGCGGCTCTGCAGCCGCACGCGTCCGCCTTCGACATAGGCGAGTGACCGGATGCCGTCCCACTTGAACTCGAACCCCCAGACGTCATCGGGCCGAGGAACCTTGTCCTCTAGCTTGGCCATCATCGGCACGATCTTGTCCGGCATCGCCTTGCGGTCGGGATCCTGCGGCGGATCCATGCGGTGGATCATCCAGTCCTTGCCGCGGGTCTGAAAGAGAACGTAGCGGCCTTGCAGTCGCTTCCCGTGAAGGGTGACCATCACCTCGCGATCCGACCACTTGACGGGCTCGTAGGTTCCTTCGTCCCAGATCAACACCTGGCCCCCGCCGTACTCGCCCTTCGGTATCTCGCCGGCGAACTTGAAGTATTCGAGCGGGTGGTCCTCGACGTGGACCGCCAGGTGGTTCTTCTTGGGGTCGGGCGGGATGCCCTTGGGGACCGCCCACGAAACACCGACGCCGTCTTTCTCGAGCCGGAAGTCCCAGTGGAGCCGCCGGGCGTGGTGCTCCTGGACCACAAACCGCGGCGCCTTGGTCTGGGTGCGCGGGACCTTGGCGCCGGGTTCGGGTGTGCGCTTGAAATCGCGTTTGGCCTCGTAATCGGCGAGCTTTTTGGCCATCACCAAGAAGGTTAGGCCACGGCCGCTTCCTCCTCGTGGATGGCCAAGACCACGGGCTTGCGGCCCCGAACGAAAACCGCGGCCGAAGCGGCGAGCACGAGCACGACGATCGGCAGGACCATCGTCGGGTGCATCGCGTCGACGAAAGCGTGAGTGAAGACGAAATGCGCGAGAGCCTGGACCTGGGCGGGCAGCTGCAGCGTGGTGCCGGACTGTCCGGCTCCGACCTCGAGTCCAGTGTGCGCTGCATTGCTGAAACCATCGACGAAGGATTGCCGATACTGGTCAGGCAGCTGGCTCGACGCGGCGACCGCGCGGTCGTGAAGCGCGAGCGCGATGCGGTTCTGCAGGAAGGCGCCGACCACTGCGCTGGCGAACACCCCTCCCATCTCCTGGATCGTGTTGATGACGCCCGAGGCCACGCCGCCGAGATGGGCCGGCAGGTCGCGGGTACCGATGGTGAACACCGGGGTCCAGATGCACCCCATACCGAGGCCGCTGAGGATGAGACCCGGCGTGAAATCCCAGCGGCCGGCGTGGGCCTGGGCGGCCCAGTCGATGTAGCTCGTGCCGGCAGCCAGAGCGAGCAGACCCGGGATGAGCAGGTACTTGCCGTTCACCTTCTGGACAAGACCGCTCGCGATACCTGACGAGAAGAACATGGCCAGAGGCTGAATCGCCAGCGTGAGGCCCGCGTCGATGGGGCTCAACCCCAGTACGGACTGCATGTAGATGGTCAGTGGCAGGTAGATGCCAAGGATCGCAAAACCCATGGCCGCGATCACCAGGGTCATGAGCGTGAAGTTACGGTCCTTGAACACTTCGAAGGGAAGGAGCGGCTCACCGTCCTTTTGACGGTTCCGGCGCGCCTGGTGGTAGAGGAAGACGGCGAACAGCACAAGGCCCGCGCCGATGATTTCGGGAATCGTGATGAAGCCGGTCACGACCCCCCAGTCGTAGCGCTGGCCCTCGATTAGGCCATAGATCACGCCGAGAAGGCCTGCTGTCGCGAGCGCGACACCGAAGATGTCGAGCCGGTGCTTGCGTCCTGGCCGCAGGTCAGGGATCAGCAGCAAGGCGAGCGCGAACGTGATCACTCCGATCGGGATGTTCACGGTGAAGATCGAGCGCCAGCCGAAGTGGGAGACGAGATATCCGCCGACGGTGGGTCCGGCGATGACAGCGAGGCCGGCTATCACGCCGTAGATGGCGAAGACGCCGCCGCGCTTCTCCACCGGGAACAGAGACATCATCAAGGGCAGGCCTTGCGGAGCAAGCACCGCTGAGCCGAGGCCCTGCAGCCCGCGCGCCAGGATCAGATGTGTTGGATCCTGGGCCAACCCGCTGAACGCGGACGCGACCGTGAAGATGACGACGCCGATCGCAAACATCTTGCGCGGGCCGTGGATGTCGCCGAGCCTGGCCGATGTGATCAAGAGCACCGCGTAGAGCAGGCTGTAGGCGTTGAGCACCCACAGGACCTGGTCGAGGCTGGCGTGCAATCCGTCGAGGATCGACGGGATCGCGACGTTGACAATGGTCAGGTCGAGCAGTGTCATGAAGAGGCCGAGCACGAGCACGCTCAGGGCGGCCATCGGATGATTGCGAACGTTCGTCACCTCTCCTCCTCCTTTGTGAGCCGCACCTCGAGGCCGATCCCTTCGGTCCTGATGTCACATGTCCCGAATGGACTCTGCGAGGCGAGGCGCTCGAACTGGGTCGGTGCGTACGCGCGACGCTTGAGCATCTCCAGCGTTGCTTTCGTCGTGAAGGCGTTGAGCCATCCGAGGCTCATCCCGTCCACCTCGCGGTCGATGTCGGCGTGAGATGCGTCCCTGCTCATGTCCTGGATCACCGCGGTCCCGCCGTCGCGGAGGACGCGGTGCATTTCGGCGAGGGCTCGGCGCGGCAATGTGAAGTTCTTGAACGCGGCCTGGCAGACGACCAGGTCGAAGGAATTGGACTCGAACGGCATCCGCGCCACGTCGCCGTGGCGAAAATCGACGATGACACCCACGTTGCGAGCGTTCTGCGCGGCGATCTCGACGAACGTCCGGCTGATGTCGATGCCCGTCACCTGAAACCTTCCCAGGCGTGCCATCTCAATCGCCAGGTATCCCGGACCGGGCGCAACTTCGAGCACCCGTGCTCCGCTTGGGACGCCGGCCGTGATCAGGGCGGCCTGTTTCTCGTACGCGTCGAGCTGACTCTGCGAGCCGCGGATGCGGGCGTACCACCGCGCAATCGGACCTTCCATCTCTGGGCCCTTGAGCCGCCAGCGTCGCGCTTCCGTAGTAGGCATTTGAATTCTCCTTATCTAACGGTGTTAGGCTACTTGCGCCAGATTACACCTAACATCGTTAGGAATGCAAGCACAACTACCGCACATAGAGGAGAATTACGAAATTGAGCCCGGAAGAGGAGAAGCAGCAAGGCCTCACCCGAGACCGACTGGTCGCGGCGGCGCTCGAGCTGATTAACGAAGACGGTCTCGACGCCCTGTCGATGCGGTCGCTGGCCAACCGTCTCCAGGTGAAGGCGGCTTCCCTGTACTGGCACGTGCGCGACCGGCGGGAACTGCTGGAGCTTCTGGCGGAATCGATCCTGGCGAGCACTCCGCGCGGGCGCCGCGGCGCCGGCTGGCGGCAGACGGTCTTGGCGAGCGCCGAGTCGCTGCGCCGCCGTGTGTCGGCTCAGCAGGACGCAACCCGTGTCTTGCTGGAGGTTCCCGAAGCACTCGAGCAGAGCGCTGTATTCGCCGACATCCGGGCGCAGCTTGTGACGGCCGGACTGAGGGCGGACGAGGCGGGCGAGGTAGCCCTGATGGTGATGACCAGTGCCCTTTCGACGCGGGCTCCGGCCGAGCGGCCGGCCGGCGACAGCAGCGTTCCCGCATCCATCGCGATCGACTCCGGCTCGCGCGGCGTCATCCTGCGGACGGGCCCGCCGGACATGCAGGCGTTGTTCCGCGTTCCGCCTGACCAGAGCGGGGCGGCGCCGGCGATCGTGCGCGGCGAACAGGTGGTGGTGCGCCGTCTCCGTGGTGTCGGTCGGGGAGAGATCGAGCTGAACCCGCGCCGCCCATGGAAATTCAAAGTCCAGGCGCCGACCTGGAACACGGTCCTCGATGTTGGCGGCCTTGACGTGCGAGAAATCCACGTCGACAGCGGGGCCGCCAACCTCGAGTGCTTCCTGCCTCAGCCGATAGGAATGGTGCCGATCCACATCTCCAGCGGCGTCGTGAACGTGTCGCTGCACCGGCCACGCGCGGCGGCTGTGGTCGCGGTCGCGCATACCGGCGCGGTGAAGCTGAAGCTGGACGACTTTTCGACCAAGGTCGTGATCTCCGACGTGCACTGGCAGAGCGAGGGAGCTTTCGAAGCGCAAGACCGGTTTGACCTCGATGTCAGCAGCGGCGTGGTCGACCTGAGGCTCGATATGTACACGCCAAAAATGCAGCGGGTCGCTGCCGCCGCCCCGGCCGAACCCGAGCCGGATGGAAAGGCCGCCTCGGCCCTCGAGATCCTCCTCGACGGGGTGGCGGCTCGCCTGCGAATGACATAGGCGAATAATCGTTTATTCAACTAAACTGCTGCCATGGCGATCTTTGCGATACCTGCCAAGTCGCGCGAGCTCGAGAGCCGGCTGAGCAAGCTGGACGAGCTGCGCCGCTACCTGGCGCGCCACCTCGGCGAGTCAGCGCAGCCATGGACCGGTGCACTTCGCCGGCTGGCAGCGGCGGAAGCCACAGTGGGTTCCACTTCGATCGAGGGTTACGGCACGAGCGTCGAGGCCGCCTTCGAGATCCTTGCCGGCGGGCACCCGCCTCAGGCGTCTGAAGAAACCCATCGCATCATTGCCGCCTACGGCCAGGCGATGGACCGCGTCGGCGCCCTGGCTGACGATTCCCATTTCCTTTGGTCGCGGCAGACTGTTCTCGAGCTCCATTTCCTCATCTGCCATCCGCAGGCAGAGGCAAGGCCGGGGCGACTGCGCGACGGGTCTGTTTTGGTAGCTCGCGGGCCGGGCCGGGAACCGTACCGTCCGCCCGAGTCGGCTGCGGTCCCCGATCTGGTCAACGAGCTGGCCACGTGGCTGGAATCAGGCGACGTCTCCCGCCATCCTGTGGTTCGCGCGGCGATGGCGCACCTGAACGTCGTCTCCATCCATCCGTTTCGAGATGGAAACGGAAGGCTGGCGCGCGTCGTGCAGTCCATGGTCCTGGCAAAGGAAGGACTGCTGCGCCCGGAGTTTGTCTCCATCGAGCCGTATCTCGGGCGCCACACCCGGGAGTACTACGCGATCCTTGAAGAGGTCCAGGGGGCGGCGTTCGATCCAACGCGGGATGTATCCAGCTGGGTCGAGTTCTGCATCGATGCCCATGTCTCAGAGGCGACCGATCGCGAGCAATGGGTCCGGGTCGCGTACGCGCGACACGATTTCTGCACCAGGCTTGCTACTGAGCACGGGTATCCGGAGCGACTTGTCGCCGCGCTCGATCAAGCGCTCCTGGGCCTCCCGCTGACGAATGCCGACTACCGACGCGACGCCGACATCGCGAGCCCGACCGCGGTGCAGGACCTGCAGCGTTTGCGACGAGATGGTTGGCTCGACCAGCAGGGAGGTGGGAGGTCGGTGCGATATGTCGCCAGCGAGAAATTGCAGAAGGCATGGGCGGATTCTGGGGAACGGTCGCAAGCGCCATACCTGAGCTGAGTCGGGCAGATAGTCCGGACAAACCGAGCTGAAGTCCGAATCAAGCCTCGGACAGTCCGGACTATCCGGGGTTCAGCCGACCGCGTTTTCGAACGCCCCGATCTTCGGCGCGTCCGGGTGCACCGAATCCTGCGGGAGCGTTAACAGCCTGAGTTTTCAGACGCCTCGACTGCAAGTAGCGTGCCGTCAAAAGACTGGAGGCGTACATGGTTTTCCTTGCCGGCGACCCCGACATCACCCCGATCACCAACCTGATCAACACCTGGATCCACATCGGCCAGGCGCTCGTGGGTTCGATAGGCGCGCTCGCATTTATCGGCGCGTTCATCTGGAAGATCACGGCGGTCGAATCCAAGTCCGCCCTCGCCGCCAAGCAGTGGATCTCGCGCATCGTCGTCGGCACGATCGGCGTCGAGGTGGCGAGCTCGCTGGTCGGAATCCTCACGAGCTCAGTCCCGACGCACTGAGCCGTGGACCTCTCGTTTCTGAAGGCGCTCTATGACGAACTTGGCCGCATCGAAGGCTACCTGTACACGCTCGTCCACCCGAACCTGATCCTCGCCCACCTGCTCGAGGACAGCGTCGGTCTGCTGCTCAACGTCTGGTTCAAGTTCATCCTCAGCACGACCGATTTCGAGAGCGGCGGCGATTTCATCACCAACTCGACGATCCAGCGCTTCGAACCCAAACTGCAGCTGGTCGCCAACGCCGCGATGGTGCTCGTCGCGCTGTGGGCGTCGTACCGAATCATGTGGGGCCACGGCGTCTCGACCCAATACAGCGCGCGCATCCTCCTACCGCGGCTGTTGATGGCCGCCGTTCTCATCAACTTCGCGATGCCGCTGTTTCAGATGGCGGTCACGGCGAGCAACGCGATCTGCACCGCCGTGCAGACGTTCAGCACGCATGACGACCTGGCAACTTTTGCGGCCAGCTACAACCACAACCCGAACGCGGGCACGTGGGAGATCATCACGACCGGCGCCCTAGCCGGCGGCTACGGAGTCCTCGCGATCGCCTACCTCGTTCGCTACGCGGTGTTGGTCGTGCTGGCGGTCACCGCCCCGCTTGCCGGACTCCTGCTTATGCTGCCCGAGACCCAGCATCTCGCCAAGGCGTGGAGCTCGCACTTCACGACCAACCTCTTCATGCAGCCGATGCAGCTCTTCGTGCTGTCGGTCGGGCTCGCCCTCGAGCACGACGGCTTCACGCCGGTCCACCACCTCTTCGCCCTGGCCTCGCTCTTGATCGTCTTCAAGATTCCAGGCGCGATCGGTGGCGCCGAGAAGGCGGCGCACAAGCTCGAATCGACTGTCTTCACCGCCTTCAAGCAGATCGGGCACGCACTGGTGAAGGCGTGATGCGGCTACTTGCGATGGTCGCCAGCGGCGTGGTGCTGATGCTAGTCGCCGCGACCCAGGCGCCGAGCCATCTCCGGCTTCCGGTCTCGGCGGTGGTCCTCGATGGGAAGGTCACCCAGCCGTTCGGCTGCACGAGCCTGCTGCTCGAACCCTTCGACCGGGACTGCCCGACCCACCACATCCACACCGGCATCGACCTGGCGGCGCCACTTGGGTCGCCGGTCTACTCCGCGACCGCGGGCCGAGTGATCGCGGACTATGACGCTGACGGTGCGGGTGATTACGTCAAGGTCGTGGTCGACGCCCACACCTGGGTCCTGTACGGCCACCTCTCCGCGTTTCGTGTGGCATCCGGAGATCTGGTGGCGCCGGGGCAGCTGATCGGACTGGTCGGCGCCACTGGCCTCGCGACCGGCCCGCACGTCCATCTGCAGGTCGACGTCGACCGTGTGCCCGTCGATCCTGTTTGGTTCCTGTCGAGCTCTTAACAGGCTGGATTGGAATGCTGCTTGGCCGTGCCTACGCTGAGCTCAATTTCTCGGAGGTGATGCGATGGTCAACAAAGTTCTTCTGGTCGGCAACCTGACGGCGGACCCGGACGTCAAGGCGACGCCCAAGGGCACATACATCGCCAATTTGCGCCTGGCCACCAACACGTACGCCGGCAAGGACGAGGCCGGCAACGCCAAAAAGCATGCCGAGTTCCACAACCTCGTTGCTTTCGGCCACACGGCGGAGTTCGCTGGGCAGTACCTGCGCAAGGGCCGGACCCTGTACGTGGAGGGCCGGCTCCAGACGCGGTCGTGGCAAGACGCGGCCGGCCAGAAGCGGTATCGCACCGAGGTCGTGGTTGACGACCTGCAGGCGGTTGATAAGAGGCCCGAGGTGGCCGCTGCGTAGCCCGGGATCGAGGGAACGGCTGGGTCCTCGGGCGTAATCTTGTAATCGTCATGCCCGAGGACGTCCGCGCCTGGTTCGCCGCCCGGGTCCCCAAGGACTGGTTCGTCGCACCCCCGGAGGTCACTGCGGACGGCGACGAGATACTCGTCGTCGGCACCCTGCCCGACGTGGAGCTGGCGGGCGGCACCTCGAGCGACGGCCGCTCAGCTGCCCGAGCCGCGCGCATCGAGCGCTTCCGGGAGGAGACGAGGGAGGATCGGATCCGGATCGCCCGGGACGCCGAACGCCAGTTCCGGCGCAAGGTGGCCTGGGGGGCACGGTGCGGCGACCTCTCCAAGATCTTCACCACCTTGAGCGTGCCGGTGATGACGCGCCTGCGCATGAACGAGCGCACCATCCTGGATACGCTGGTCGCCGGCGGCGTGGCCCGCAGCCGGAGCGAGGCGCTCGCCTGGTGCGTGCGCCTGGTCGGCATGCACCAGGCCGACTGGATCAAGGGCCTCCGCGACGCGCTCGTCAAGGTCGATGAGATCCGCAGCAAAGGGCCCCTCAACTAGCCCAATTCGCAGTAAGCGACCCCGGATTCGGTTAGTCCCGTTGATACTGTGGCAACCTTGATCGCCGAAGGCGAACGCAGGCACGTCGTCATCATGGGCGCGGGGCCGGCGGGCCTTACCGCCGCCTACGAGCTGCTGAAGCGTGACGTCCCCGTCACGGTGGTCGAGAAGGACTCGAAGCAGGTGGGCGGCCTCGCCAGGACGGTCGAGCACAACGGCTATCGGTTCGACATCGGCGGCCACAGGTTCTTCTCCAAGAACGACGAGGTCGAGGCGCTGTGGACTGAGATCCTCGGCCCCGAGATGCTGAACCGAGGCCGGCTCTCGCGCATCTACTACCGGGGCCGCTTCTTCGCCTATCCGATCCAGGCCGTCAACGCTCTGTGGAACCTCGGCCCCCTCGAGGCCACGTGGTGCCTGGCCAGCTACGCGCACGCGCGGCTGCGACCGATCAAGAACCCGAAAACACTCGAGCAATGGGTACGCAACCAGTTCGGTTGGAGGCTCTTCAACATCTTCTTCAAGACCTACACCGAGAAGGTGTGGGGGATCAGCACCAGGGAGCTATCGGCCGATTGGGCGGCGCAGCGGATCAAGAGCTTGGACCTGTGGGTCGTGATCCGGAGCGCGCTTCTGCCGCGCCGCCGGCCGCGCAGGCGGGGCGAGATCGTGACCACGCTGATCGACAAGTTCCGCTATCCGCGCCTGGGTCCGGGCCAGGTATGGGACCGCGTCGCGGAGATCAGCGCTTCCAAAGGACATCCGGTTGTCCTCGGGCAATCGGTGGCGAGCGTCAACCATGCAGACGGGGCGGTGACGGAAGTCGTGACGACCGACGCTGATGGCCGCATACGCACGCATGCCGGCACCGACTTCATCTCGAGCATCCCCATCCGCGAGCTGGTCGCGAAGCTCGATCCCCCGGCACCCGAAAAGGTCCGCGGCGCCGCGAACAGGCTGGGCTACAGGGACTTCATCAGCATCGCGTTGATGATCGACCGCCCGCATGTGTTTCCTGACAACTGGATCTACATCCACGATCCGGGCGTGCGTGTCGGCCGGATCCAGAACTTCAAGAACTGGAGCCCGGACATGGTGCCGGACCAGGCCAAGACTTGCCTCGGCCTCGAGTACTTCTGCTTCGAAGGCGATGGGCTGTGGACGATGCAAGACAACGACCTGATCGAGCTGGCGAAGAACGAGCTGGGACAGCTGGGCATCTGCTCACCGGCCAATGTGTTTGACGGCGTCGTGGTGCGGCAGCAGAAGGCATACCCCGTGTACGACGACAACTACCAGGCCAACGTCGCCGTCGTCCGTGACTATCTCGCGCAGGAGCTGCCCAATCTCCACCTGGCCGGCCGCAACGGCATGCACAAGTACAACAACCAGGACCACTCGATGATGACCGCGCTCCTCGTGGCGCGACAGATCGCGACCGGCTCGCTGCTGGACCCTTGGAAGGTCAACGCGGACGCCGTATACCACGAGAACATCCGGGTCGGTGAGCGCGATGTCACCGCCCGTCAGGTTCCGGAGCGCGTGCCGGCTAAGGCTTAGGGCTTAGGTGGCGGTCTTCGGGCGGGCGAAGTTGGCACCGACGAAGCTCGCCACCGCAAGCACCGCAAACAGGATCGCGTGCTTGTAGTGGGGCCCCGTTGCGGATGAGGTGGCGATCTGCAGCGCCCCGACCGCGTACAGCGCGGCAACGACGATGAAGACGACCCCGAGCACACCCAACGCGACAGCCAGCGGGCTGGACCTCGTCACAGGCTGAAATGTAACAAAGCCAGGCTGGCGAGCCCCGCGGTGATGCAGTACCAGCCGTACGGATCAAGGCGCCCGGAGCGAAAGTAGCGAAGTAGGAAGCGGGCGCTGGCGTAGGCCGCGATGCCGGCCAGAACAGCGGCCGCGAGGTACTCGCCGACCGGGACACCGCCCTGAAACAAACCCGGCACCTCGACCAGGCCGGCGCCGAGGATGACGGGCGTGGCCAGAAGGAAGGAGAACCGCGCCGCTTCTTCGTGGCGCAGCCCCGCCAGCAAGCCGCCGCCGATGGTGACGCCAGAGCGCGAGATGCCGGGCAGGAACGCAAACGCCTGGCAGGCGCCGACGATAGCCGCGGCGAGAAAGCTGATTTGCTCGGCGCTCCCGAAGTGCGCTTCCTGCTCACGGCGCGACTCGCTGGCGAGCGTGGCGCGGCCCTCCGCGCGACGGCGGAGGATCTCGAATCCAAGCATCAGGAATCCGTTGGCGACCAGGAATCCGGCGGCCACGTAGGGGCTCGCGAACAGCGACTTGATGCGGCTTTCGAGAAACACGCCGAGGACCGCCGCGGGGATGGTGCCGACAAGGAGCAGCATCGCGAGACGCTCGGTGTCGGTCTTCATCTGGCCGCGGATCGCTGCTGTGAAGAACCCGCGGATGATGGCCACCCATTCACTGCGATAAAGGACGAGGAGAGCCGTCGCGGTGCCAAGGTGGAGCAGCACGAGGAAAGGCACGAACGAAGGGTCGGACTGCTTGAAGCTCCAGTGCAGGAGGCTGGGCACGATGACCGCGTGACCGAGTGATGAGACGGGGAAGAGCTCGCTGGCGCCCTGGAGCAGGCCCATGAACAGCGCTTGGGCCAGAGTCAGGGGCGCCATGACTCTGCGCTCACCGGCTAGATTTTCACCCAATGGATCGCGTCGCCGTGTTCAACCCCGCGGTCAGGACGCTCGACGAATCGGTGGCTCGGGCCAAGGCCGCCGAGCGGCTCGGCTTCGAGTCCGTGTGGACAACCCAGATGCCCGACGCCCGCGACGCGTCCCTCGTCCTCGCGGCGTACGCGAGTCACACGCAGCGCGTCAAGCTCGGCACCGGCGTCCTCCCGATCTACACACGGCACCCGACTGCGATGGCCCAGATGGCCGCGAGTCTCGACGAGCTGTCGGGCGGCCGCTTCATCCTCGGCCTGGGCGTAAGCCACAAGGTCACGGTCGAAGGGATGTGGGGGCTGCGACTCGAGAATCCGGTGGACGCGATGCGCGAGTACTTGACCATCGTCAGGACAACCCTTCGCGATGGAGGCTGTGGCTTCGAGGGCCGGTACTTCACCGGGCGTGTCGCGTACTCAGGCCCGCGGCGTGCAGACCTTCCGATCATGATCTCGGCGCTCAACCCGCGCATGCTCCAGCTGGCCGGCGAGCTTGCGGACGGCATCGTGCTCTACATGTGCACCCCCGCGTATGTCCGCGACCACGTCGTGCCCGCGATTCGCGCCGGGCGCGAGAAAGTCGGGAAAACCCTCGATGGGTTCGACATCGTCGCCGCCGTGCCGGTGTCCCTGACGTCCGACCGAGCCGCCGCGCACGATGTCTTTCGTAAGACGGTCGCTCGCTACGCAGCGCTTCCGTACTACCGAAAGATGATGGACGCGAGCGGCCTGAAAGAGGCGCTTGAGCAGGACCGCGTCGATGAGCGCGTCCTCGACGAGCTGGCCGGGGTCGGAGACCCGGAGCGGGTTCGTGACGCGGTCGCTCGCTACCGAGAGTCCGGCGTCACGCTGCCCGCGGTCGGGCCGTTCGGCGGGCACGAGGGCGCCCAGGGTTTCGAGGCGACGCTGGAGGCGGTCGCCGCAAGCTAGGCCAGCTTGGCGAGCGCCTCGTCGAGCAGAATGTGCGAGGTCGCGAACTCCCGGTGTACCGCGGCGTCCTCTGCGCGGTCGAGCGTGCGCACGATGTCCTGCCAGCGCTCCGCATCGCGTTCATGGAGCCCGGAGCGCACCTGTCCGATGGTCTGCGTCGCAAACAGCAGACCGCCGCCCGGGTTATCGAGGATGGAGCGAGCGATCGCGAGCTGATCGCGAGCCCACGCAACGATCTGGTCGCCGGGATGCGTGTCCAGCTCTTTCGGATGGAGGATCTCCACGCCCGCTCTATTTTCCTGCAAGCGCGCGGAGGGACTCGTCGGCAAGCCGGTACACGGTCCATTCCGCGTTTGGCTTCGCGCCGAGGCGCTCGTAAAACCTGATCGCGTCTTCGTTCCAGTCGAGGACCGCCCACTCGAGCCGGCCGCAATCGCGTTGCACGGCGATTTGCGCCAGCCTTTCGAGCAATGCCCGGCCGACGCCGTGGCTTCTCTGCTCAGGCTTGACGAACAGGTCCTCGAGGTAGATGCCGGGTTGGGCGAGGAACGTCGAGAAGTTGTGAAAGAAAAGCGCGAATCCGGCCGGCTCTCCGTTCACCTCGGCAATCAATGTCTCGGCGTAAGGGCGTTTGCCGAACAGCGCCTTGGCGACCTTCTCCTCGGTGGCGGCCACCTCGTGCTCGAGCTTCTCGTAGCGCGCGAGCTCGCGGATCAGCTGCGTGATCAGCGCTACGTCTCGCGGTTCGCCGAACCGGATCTCGACCTTCACTGGGGGCGGTCGCGTAGGCGAAACACGAATCGCATCGCGCCGTGCGTGTCCGAGAAGCTGGCGATCTTGTTGTCGACGAGGCCGGCTTTCAAACCTGCGTCGATAAGGTCGGTGTCGCGCAGCGTGCCGCGGCCTCCTTTCAGCCTCACGACCCAGATGGCGCCGTTCGGTTCGATCCAGGTCTTCAGCTGCTTGAGGCGCTCGAGGTCGCGGGCGTTGTCGGCGCCCATGAATACGATGTCGCACGGCGCCCGCGGCTTGCCGCTGGCGATATCGGAAGTCCGCTCGCGCAAGAGCTTCATGAATGAAGGATCGGCCAAACCGACGACGGCTACCTTGGCTCCGGGCTTGACACCCAGCTTGTCAAGGAGAGGCTTTGCCGTTTCCGCCACGCACCGCTCCAAACACAATCACTCCGAGCAACCAACCGCCGTATCCGCCGGCAACCGCCAGGGCGATGAGCGGGATCGGGTTGCCGACGCGGCTCGACAGCAGCCCACCCAGTCCAACCATCGCGCCGAAAACCACCGCGCCGGCGACCCCGCCGGCCACCGCACCCACCAGCGCCTCCGGTTTCAGACCTGGATCACCTGCAGGTCTTTGACCGCGCCGCTGACAGTGCCCGAGTACACGTGGTTGAAGAAGAAACGCGTGCCGGGGTGCCGTTTCTTCAACTTTGTCGCGGCGTCCCAGCTCATGTGGCTGAACACGTCGCCTGGACCCGTCGCCTCGACGATCGCGACGTCAGCACCCTTCACGAGCTTGTCCAGCGGCGCCGTCGACTCGGTGTCACCGGAGTAGGCGACGATCTTGCCGTTGACGTGGATCCGGTAGCCCGTACTGCCCATCGTGCCGTGATCCAGCTTGACCGTTTCGTACCTGACCCCCGCCACGGTCCCCGATGACCTGGCGGTCACGTACTTCACCTTGAACTGCGGGCGCATGACGCGGTTCCAGTCCGGGCCCCAGCTGACTTCCCACAGCTTCTCGAGGTGCTGCTCGACTCCACTCGGTCCGATGAACGTGATCGGTCGTCTGTCGACGAAAACCCGATGCAGGACAAAGGGTGGCAGACCGAGGGTGTGGTCCCCGTGGAAATGCGTGAGAAAGACCGCCTCGATGGCGCCCGGGTCGACGCCGAGCCTGTGCATGTGGGGGAGCAGCGGCGCGCCGCCATCGAGCAGCACCCGGCCGTCGACCACCACGGCCCCGTTGTAGCGGTCAAGCGAATACGCCGCGCCGCTGCCGAGGAACGCGAGCTTTACGCGATGGTCACCGCGGGGTTGAGGTAAACGTCCTGGATTGCGTGTAGTAATTCGATGCCCTCCTTCATCGGGCGCTGAAACGACTTCCGGCCGCTGATCAGACCCATGCCGCCCGCGCGTTTGTTGATGACGGCGGTGCGGACAGCATCCTTCAGGTCTGCCGCGCCTTTGCTCTCACCCCCGGAGTTGATAAGGCCGGCTCTGCCCATGTAGTTGTTGATCACCTGGTAACGGCACAGGTCGATCGGATGGTCACTCGACAGCTTGTCGTACACGCCGGGCGCCGTCTTGCCAAAACCGATGACCTCGAACCCGCGGTTGGTGTCCGGCAGCTTCTGCTTGATGATGTCGGCCTCGATCGACACGCCCAGGTGGTTGGCCTGGCCGGTCAGGTCGGCGGCAGTTTCGTAGTTCGTCCCGTCTTTCTTGAAGGCGTTGTTGCGGACGTAGCACCAGAGCACGGTGGCCATCCCGAGCTGGTGCGCTTCGTGGAAGGCCACCGCTATCTCCTGCAGCTGCCGGTCCGACTCGGCCGAACCGAAGTAGACCGTCGCGCCAACCGCCACCGCGCCCATCTCCCAGGCTTCCTTGACCGTCCCAAAGAGGATCTGGTCGTAGTGATTCGGGTAGGTCAGGAGCTCGTTGTGGTTGAGCTTGCAGATGAACGGGATCCGGTGGGCGTAGCGCCGGGCCACCGAGCCCAATACGCCGAAAGTCGAGGCCACCGCGTTGCAGCCGCCCTCAATGGCGAGCTCGACGATCTTGGCCCCGTCGAAGTAGATCGGGTTGGGCGCAAACGAGGCGCCGGCCGCGTGCTCGATGCCCTGGTCGACCGGGAGGATCGAGAGGTAGCCAGTACCTGCCAGGCGCCCGTGGTCGAGCAGCGATTCGAAGCTGCGGAGGACACGGGTGGGGCGGTCGCTGTCCTTCCAGATCCGATCGACGAAGTCGGCTCCGGGCAGGTGAAGCTGCTCTTTGGGGACGGTCTGGCACTTGTGCTCCAGGAGGTCGCGGGCGTCACCTCCCAGCACCTCTTCGATCTTCTCGACGGATCCTTTGGTAACTGTTGCCATCATTGCCTCTTACACATTTGATTAGCCTGTCCCGCAGCGCCGCGAATAGCCATCCGTCACTCTATAGTGCGCCGATATGACGCAGCGAGCGAGCGACATGCTGGCTGAGGTTGCCGACCGCCTATCGGAGGACGCCACCCAGAGCGGGGTCGTCGCCGCCGAGGCCATCACGGCGATCGAACCCGAGCTGCTCAAGGGGTACAAGGACGGGTCGCTGGACGAGCTGGTCACGATGTCGACGAACTTCCTCCGGGCGCTCTTCAGGTCGCTCCGGCCGGACTCGAACCTGCCCTGGCCGGAGTACTACACCCAGGCCCGCGAGTACGCCCGGCGCTACGCGGAGAAGGGGGTTCCCCTCGAATCGCTGATCGAGGGCCTCGCCGTGTTTCGGCGGACGGTCGCGGCCAGGGTCACAGAGGAGGTCGGCGAGAGCCCCTACGCGGACGAGGTGCTCCTGCTGGCCCAGAGCAGGCTCGGCGACGTCGTCGAGCACATGAATTCGAGCTTCATCCGAGGCTACCTCGACTTCACCGAGAGCAAGCACCAGGCGCGCCAGAGCGAGCTGCACGGCCTGTATCACATCGCGAGCGCGCTCGGCCGCTCGCTCGACGTCAACGAGATCGCCGAGGTCGGGCTCCGGGAGACGCTCAAGGTGCTCGGTCTCCAGGCGGGCGCCGTCTGGGTGCGCGAGGGAGCGCGCCTCAAGCTGGCGAAGACGATCGGCATGCAGCCAGGCGAGGAGGAGGAGTTCTCAGAGACCGGTCGCTCGGGCCTGAGCCGGGTGGTCGAAATCTCATCGGGGCCGGCGGAATCTCGCGTCGACCGGATCACGGGAGAGTGGAACGCGATCCGGGCCGAGCTCCGGACGAAGGGTGTTTTGCTCGGAGCGATGACGGTAGCCACGCGATTGCCGCGCACCTTCGAGCCCAGCGACCTGGAGTTCGTCGCCGCGGTCGCCGATCAGATCGCGGTCGCGCTCGACCGCGCGCGCCAGCACACCAAGGAGGCCCGCACCGACTATCTCACCGGTCTAGCCAATCGGCCTGAGTTCGAGCGGGCGATCGACCGCGCCGTCGCGTCCGCGGACCGGCACAAGCGCCGCCTCGCGTTGATGATGATCGACCTCGACAACTTGAAAGAGATCAACGACACCTACGGTCACCACGTCGGAGATGAGGCAATTCGGGTGCTGGCGGCCGAGCTGCAGCGCGCGGTGCGCGCGACGGACACATGCGGCCGGTTGGGAGGCGACGAGTTCGGCGTCGCGATGCCCGACGCGGACGAGCGGGATGCGCGCGAGGTTGGCATCCGCGTGCGCGAGGCGCTCGATCACCTCAACCGCACCGCCAAGCTGCCCGTGCCGGTGGAATTCAGCATCGGTATCACCGCCTGGAGGCAGGGCCTCGACTGGCAAGCGATGTACCAGTCGGCGGACAAGGCGCTGTACGTGGACAAGCGCCGCCGGCATGCCGCCCGGAAGCGGCTGGGCGAAGCCAGCGGATAGCCTTCCCTTCCCCGCTCGCCGGGGGAAGGTGTACCCGTCGCGAAGCGACCGGGCCGGATGGGGAGGAGGCACCTCGCGATGACTTTGGATGAGTTACCTACCGGCCGGATCCTCGATGCGACATTCTTCGAGCGAGACACGCGAGCGGTCGCGCGGGACCTCCTCGACAAAGTGCTTGTCCGTGAGCTGGACGGCCGGCTCCTGTGGGGACGCCTGGTCGAGGTCGAGGCGTATCTGGGGCCACGGGATCTAGCCGCTCACTCCAGGGGCGGCCGCCGCACCGCCCGTACCGAGGTCATGTTCGGTGGCCCCGGCCACGCGTACGTGTACTTCACCTACGGCATGCACTGGTGCCTCAACTTCGTGACCCGCGAGATGGGTATGCCGCAGGCGGTGCTCGTGCGGGCGCTGGAGCCAGGTCCAGGCGTCGGCCGCTGCGGCGGGCCCGGCCTCGTGACACGGGCGTTGAGCATCGACCGCGCGCTCAACGGCGTGCCGCTGCGGCCGCCGGACCTCTATGTCGTCGACGACGGTGCCCGCCAGCGGCGCGTCTTCGTCACGCCGCGCGTAGGCGTCCAGGGCACTGGCGTGTGGGAGAAGCGTCTCCTGCGTTACGTGGTCGACTCGCCCGCCCTATCCCGGCCAGTGCGGAGGAAACGGGTCCGTACGCTCTAGGTTTTCCCAGTCGGCGCGGATCGGCGCGAAGGCATCGACCGCCGTGCAGCCGTCCGGGCCGGCGACCGCATCGTGCGGCACGTTGCTCGGGATCGTGTAGGTGTCGCCGGCGCGAATCTCGCGCTTCTCGCCGCCGATGGTGAAGGTCATCGAGCCGCGGAGGATGAAACCGAGCTGCTCGTTCTCGTGGTGATGCTCGGGCACAGCGCTTCCAGGCTCGAGGTCGACGACCGCCAGCGTCATCCGCTCGCCGTTGACCACCCGTGCGGTCACGCCATCCCGCAGCCGATAAGGCCGCAAACCCGCGAGCGGACGGAAGGTCTTACTCAACGACGCGGTCGATGATCGTCGCGGTGCCGATGCCGCCGCCGCAGCACATCGTCTCGAGCCCGTAGCGCAGGTCGCGCCGCTCGAGCTCGTACAGGAGCCGGTTCATCAGGATCGCGCCCGATGCGCCGAGCGGGTGGCCCAGGGCGATGGCCCCTCCGTTGACGTTGGTCTTCTCGAGGTCGGCGCCCGTCTCTTTCTGCCACGAAAGGACCACGGAAGCGAACGCTTCGTTGACCTCGAACAGATCGATGCTGCTCAGCTCCAGCCCTGCCCGCTTCAGCACCGCTGCCGTGCCGGGGATGGGGCCCTCGAGCATGAGGACCGGGTCGGTGCCGACGACAGCCTGCGCGCGGATGCGCGCGCGTGGTTTGATGCCGAGCTGCTTGGCCTTTTCGAGCGACATCAGCAGCACCGCGGCGGCGCCGTCCGAGATCTGGCTCGCGTTGCCCGCTGTGATGGTGTGCTCGGGATTGAACGCGGGCTGCAGCGCCGCCGTGGCCTCATAGCTTGCGTTGGCGCGGATGCCCTCGTCGCGGCTGAAGATCTCGTGCTGGCCGTTTGAGATGTCGACCGGCAGCAGCTGCGATTTGAAGTAGCCCTTCTCGGTGGCGTTATGAGCGCGGTGGTGGCTCTCCACGCTGAACTCGTCCATCGCCTTGCGCGAGATCCCATATTTGCGCGCCATCAGCTCGGCCGAGATTCCTTGCGGCACCAGGTCGTACAGCTCCATCAGCTCGGGTGGAAACGGCACGCCGGGTGAGACTGCGTTGGCGCCCATCGGGACGCGGCTCATCGATTCGACTCCCCCGGCGATCGTGATGTCGCACACGCCGGACTGAATGAGGTTCGCTGCGAAGTGGAGCGCTTGCTGGCTGGAGCCGCACTGCCGATCGACCGTCGTCGCCGGCGTGGTCACGGGGAAGCCCGCGGTCAACCAGGCGTTGCGTCCGATGTTGAGACTCTGCTCGCCGACCTGCGTGACACAACCGAAGACCACATCCTCGACTTGCTCAGGCTTGATGCCGGCGCGATGGACGATCTCTTTGAGGACAAGCGAGCCAAGCACGACAGGATGCACGTCCTTGAGCTTTCCGTTGCGACGACCGATCGGCGTCCGGACGGCTTCCGCGATCACGACTTCGCGCATTCAGAAAACCTCCAATAACGAGTCCGTCGATGCTGTGTCAACCCACCAACATTTGCCTGGCGATTCGATTTTCTTCAGTGTTGACGTGCCCATAGGCTCCTGTTAACTTTCGCGACGCCCCAAGCGGCTGAGTACGGTAAACCTGAGGATACCGAACGTCGAGTAGGTGGAAGGTCCGGAGCAATCCGGGATGGAAACCGAAAAACGCATAGGGGACTTCAGGGTAAACAGGAAGGTCTCTTGGGGCATTACTTTTCCCCAGAACCTCCACACGCGGCTCCTAATTCAAATCGCCTGCTTTTGACGCCTTGGCGCAGGCTTTGTCCACAGCTCCGGCGTCGAACTTTGCACCCCTCTTGCGCAGCCTCCTGACGCCCTCCGCAAGGCGTTCCACCGGCGCCGGGTCCTCGTAGCGAAGCCAGCGGTACGCGGCCGGACGCGACCAAGGCCTTCCCTCCTTCTCATTGATACTGCGATGCGCCGCGACCACGATCCCTTCCACTTCCTTTAACAAGCCGGTTTTGACGAGGGCGGCGAACTCCTGCCGGGACATCCAGTCGAGTAAGCCCGAGAGCCTCGCGCCAGGACTGGCGGTCAGCTTGCTGGAAGGGGAGCCGGCGCGCTCGGCATGTCGAGCACGCTCGGGCGCAGGGTGCAGATGAAGGGTAGGTTGCGGTACAGCTCCCGGTAGTCGAGCCCGTAGCCGACCACGTAGTCGTTGGGGATCTGGAATCCGACGTAACGCATCGGGACCCTGACCAGGCGGCGCAGCGGGCGGTCGAGCAGGGTGACGACCTCGAGCGATGTGGGCTGCCGGCGACGCAGCTCGGACAGCACGTAGTCGAGCGTTAACCCGGTGTTGATGATGTCCTCCACCAGCAGGACGTGCCTGCCCTCGATCGGATAATCGATGTCCCGCGCGATGCGCACCCGTGTGTGGGGCTGCGCGCCGGCGAAGCGCTGCAGATCGAGATAGTCGATCACGAAGGGGACCTTGATCTGGCGCGCGAGGTCGGCCATGAAGAAGGTGATGCCTTTCAAAACCCCGACGAGCACCAAGGACTGGCCGCGGTAGTCTCGCGAGATCTTGCGGCCGAGCGCGCGAACCCGCGTCTCGAGCTCGACCGGCGAGATCAGGATCTCGCCGACGTCTTCCTTGCGTAGGTGTTGGACCTCGAGCGCGCCGTAGCCGGCCTTGACCAGCAGCTGCTGGTAGTCCTTGCGATAAAGAAGTCGCACGTTCAGCTCGGGATAGAGCTCGCGCAGCATCCGCAGCTTGCGGTTCTTCGGCGTGACGAGCGACTGTTTCATCGTCGTCAGCTCGATGTAGAGGTCATGCTCGGGAAGGTAGAAATCCGGCGTGAACATCTCGGCCACGCGGGTGCCTTCCCACGCGATTGGAAACGAGACCGGCTCGTACTGCCAGCGGATGCGGTAGTAGTCGAGGAAGCGCGCGAACTCCTGCTCGGAGGGGTGGGCGAACTCGACGCGCGAATGAGCGGGGCCGGTACGTCTGACCAGGCGCGATCTCTGCCTGACCGGGCGGCGCCACTTCTGCGGGATCGGTGCGTGGACGGACGACGCCAAAGGGTTCGGGCTGATTGTAACCTCCGATATGGGACGGTTCTGGGTGAGCACACCGGCGCAGCGGATGGTGGCCGAGCAGCTGCGCCCGCACGGCGTGACCGACGAGCGGGTGCTCGAGGCGATGGCGTCGGTGCCGCGCGAAGAGTTCCTCGCGCCCCGCATGCGCCGTCACGCGTACGAAGACCGCGCGCTCGCGATCGAATGCGGGCAGACCATCTCGCAGCCGCTCGTCGTTGCATTGATGGCGCAGGCCGCGTCGCCGCAGCCCGACGACGTCGCGCTCGAGGTCGGAACCGGTTCCGGTTACGCCGCGGCTGTGCTCAGCCGGCTGTGCCGCAAGGTGATCACCATCGACCGCGAGCCGGCGCTCGCCGAGCACGCGTCATCGACGTTGCGGCGAATGGGGTTCGATAACGTCGAGGTCGCCGTCGGCGACGGAAGCCGAGGGTGGCCGGCCGAGGCGCCGTACCAGGCGATCCTGGTGGCCGCGGCGGCGAGGGGCGTCCCGCCCGCGCTCCTGGGGGAGCTCGCCGACGGCGGTCGAATGGTCATCCCGGTCGCGCTGGCGGCGGAGGAGCCGCAGGATCTTCGGGTGTACACGCGCCACGGCGAAGACGTGACCTACCGCTCGCTCTTTCCCGTTCTCTTTGTGCCTCTGCGTCCCGACTAGGGACTGGGAGAAGGTGACGGGCTCGGCGAAGCGGTCGCCTTGCCCGTGAGGGTCTGCAGTTGCTGCAGGATCTGGCCCACCTTGGCCATCTCGGTCGAGAAGGTTGTCAGATCGCCGCGCTTGAGCGCGTCATAGGCCGCCTGGTAGTGCGCGTTCGCCTGGGTGACGAGGTCGGTGATCTGCGCCACCACCGCGGGCGTCACGCTCGGCGGAGGTTGGGTGACCGGTGGACCTGTGCCGGTGCCCACGAGCTGCTGCAGGGCGCCGTCCAACGTGGTCGCGTAGGCGACGCTGGCCTGGTCGGCCAGGATCACCCGTTTCAGCTCGGGCAGGCTCGACGCCGTCTTGGAGCGCAGGTAGATCGGCTCGAAGTAGAGGAAGGAGTTGCCGATCGGCACCACCAGCAGGTTGCCCTGCTGCACGCTCGAACCGGCCTGGTCGAAAAGTGTGAAGTCGGCGGAGATGGTCGTGTTGGCGTTGATCCGGCTCGCGACCTGCTGCGGACCGAAGATGGTCTTGTCTTTGGGCAGGACGTAGGAGACGTACTGGCCGTACTGTGATCCGTCGTTTCGGGCGGCGAGCCAGGAGACGAGATTGTTCTTGCCCAGAGGTGTGAACGGCATGATCAGCAGGAATTCCGGGTTTTGCTCCCCGGGAAGCCGGAACAGCACGTAGTAGGGATCGAGGGCGATCTGCTGCCCACCGGGGCCGGTCTGCGTGGTCGGGACCGCCCATACGTCCTCTCTCGCGAACAGCACCTTCGCGCCGCTCGGGTCGGCGTTGACGTGGTAGGTCGAGTAGATCAGCACCTGCGCCCGGAAAAGGTCTTCGGGCACGCGCAGGTGGGCGCGAATCCCAGAAGGCATCAGGTCGATCGGTTTGAAGAGCGAGGGGAACGTGGCCTGGTAAGCCTTGATGAGCGGGTCCTTCTGGTCAACCACGTAAAAGTCGGTCGTCCCTTCGTATGCGTCGATGACGACCTTGACCGAGTTGCGGATGTAGTTGATCTCGTTGTCGCCGTAGCCGATCGTCTGCGAGTAGGGATAGGTCGACGCGGTCGTGTAGGCGTCGAGGATCCAGTAGAGGCGGCCGTCGACGACGACCAGGTAGGGGTCGCCGTCAAACGTCAGGAACGGCGCGAGCTCGGAGGCGCGGTCTTTGATGTTGCGGCGATAGAGCATCAGGCTCTTGTCTGTCACCTGTTGGGACACGAGCAGGCTGAAGTCGCCGAGCTTCAAAGACCACAGCGCGCGGTTGACGCTGTTCAGCGGCACGCCATGCGTTCCGCTGTAGTTGGTGAATACGTCCTGGCTGCCCTGCGGGTAGTCGAACTCCTTGACGCTCGACGGCGCCACGTCGTAGTCCGTGTCGGTGGGGACCTCGCCGAAATAGATCGCGGGCCGCGAGATCTTCAGGGGCCCGGCCGGCGGTAGGTCGCCGACGACGGATGCAGGAAGGCCCTCGCCGACCACCGCGTTCACGGGGCTCGCCGCCGCGCCGTACCCATGCGTGTACTGCAGGTGCTGGTTGGTCCAGTTCTTGGCGGCCGATGAGAGGGCCGACGTGTCGATCTCCCGCGCGCTGATCTCGAGCTGCTGGTACTGCGTGCCGATCGTGTAGCGGTCGATGTCGATGTCGTGGAACGTGTAGTAGGTGCGGATCGTCTGTTGCTGCTCGTAGGTCTCTTTCAGCTGCGTGTAGTCCCAGAGCCGCAGGTTGTTGATGGTGGCCTGGTCGTTCTGGACGTCCTGCGCGGTCAGAGGCTGATCACCGCTGAAGGTGCTCGACTTGACGGCGGAGAGGCCATACGCCGCCTGGGTTCCCGCGATCTCGCGCTGGATGTAGAGGAGCTCGTACTGCTGGGCGTTGGGTGTGACCGAGACGGACTGGATGACCGCCGGATAGACCTGGCTGACGATCGCGAGCAGGACCCACGCACCCCCGGCCACGAGGGGAAGCCAGAGCCGCCGCAGCCAGGCATTCGCGACCAGGGCGCCGGCAAGCACAATCCCGGCGCCGGCCTGGAACGTGTAGAGCGGAAGGCGGGCGTTGATGTCGGTGTACGCAGCGCCCCAGACGACGGTGCTGTTGTGGGCGTAGAGCAGGTCATAGCGGCCGAACCATGCACCGGCCGCCAGGGTGACGGCGAAAGCTGCGATCAGCACCGAGACGTGCGCGATCGCGCGAGGTGTCGGGCGGAAGTCGAAGCTGTCGCCACGCCACGAATAGAGGGCGCCGATGAGAAGAATGGCGAGGAAGTCCAGTCCCAGCGACCAGTTGGTGATGGCGTGCAGGAAGGGGAGGGTCAACAGATAGAAGGAGATGTCCTGCCCCAGGACCGGGTCGACAGTACCTGTTGGTTGGGCATGGAGGAACAGGGCCAGCGACTGCCACTGCGTGTACGCGCCGCCGGAGAGGATCAGCGCGATCACCGCGGCGCTGCCCAGGCTGACCCAACCCGCGGTGGTGCGCAGCGCGGAGCGCTGGATTCCGACCGCGCGCAGCGCACCGCCCGTGCGAACCCTCAGCGCGATGACCACGTTGATGGCGAGCCAGACGAACGCGAGGACGAAGCTGCCGAACGTGACCGCCGCTTGCAGGCCGACGCGGGTCGTGTAGACGTCGCGATAGCCGAGCGAGTCGTACCACTGGAGCTCGGTGATGAAGGACACGATCGGGCTGGCGGCGATGAAGATGAAGACGGCGAGCGCGAAGAGGGCAACGCCGCCCCAGAAGCGCCGCGGCACTTGGGGCATCCGGAACTGCTGGCCCGGCTCGAAGGGACCGCCGCCGCGGTCGAACGGATCAAATGGACGGTATCGGCGGGACACTCTTTAGACGGAAGCTTAGACGGAGCCTAGAGCCCGATCGTCGGCCTCGAAGTCGGTGGAAGCATCCGCAGGTGGATTTTCCATGTGCCACCTTACCGTCGTGTGCAGGGTCTCGAACGGATCCGATGTGGTCCAGTCCAGCAGCGAACGCGCCTTCTTCGCGCTGGCGGCGATGTGCTGGCTCATCGTGCCGGTCGGTTTCAGGTCTTCGGGCAGCACCCCATCGGGGACGCGCACGAGCTCAGCGCGCGATCCGGCAGCATCGAGGATCGCCTGGCTCCACATTCGCATCGAGTAGGTTCGGTCTTCGCAGATGTTCATCACCTCGCCGGCGACTGGCATCTGCAAGGCGAGACGTACAGCGCGACCGACATCACGAACATACACGCGACACGCGAGCCATGAGCCGCTACCGAACGGAATGCGGGTACGTCCTGCGCGGACTCGGCGGAGGATGAACTCTTCGCGTCGCTGGTAGTCGTGCTCGCCGTACACCATCGGCAGTCTCAGCACGGTCGCCCCATGGGGCAGGTAGACGTCTTCAACGTCGAGCTTGTCGTAGTCGTCCATGTCGGGCATCTGACCCCGATAGGGATAGCGGGTCGGCCGCACCGCCGACTCTTCGTCGATCGGCACGGGATCAGTTTCGCGGTCGGAGTTCAAGGCCCCGAACGCGCGATAGACGTCGATGCTCGAGATCACGATCCACCGCTTCACGTTGGGCTGGGCGCTCAGTGACTGCTCGGCGTCCGCGTGGGTCAGGGCACGGCAGTCGATGACGGCGTCCGGGCGAAAGGCGTCGAGCTCACCGCGGTGCGCGGCCAGCTCGTGTCTTTCGCAATGTAGGTGCCGGACCTCCGGCATGTCCGGCGGCTCGAGCACCCCGCGATGCACGACCAGCACCTCGTCGCCGGCCGCCGCCAGCTCCTCGACGGCCGCGCGGCCGATGAACCGGGTGCCGCCCAGAACGATGACCCTCAGGCTTTCTCTTTAGCAGCCGCGGGCTTGGCGGAACCGTTCGCCTCGGGCGCGCGCGCTGCGTTCGGATTCTTCTCCACGATCAGGTCGACCAAGCCCCAGTCCTTGGCTTGTTCGGGGGTCATAAAGAAGTCGCGCTCCATCGCGCGCTCGACCTCCTCGAGCGGACGCTTGCAGTGCTTCGCGTAGATGCGCGCGACCTGTTCGCGCTGGCGGAGTATCTCCTGGGCGTGGATCTGAATGTCCGATGCCTGACCCTGAATTCCCTGGCTGAAAGGCTGGTGGATGAGGATCTGCGCGTGTGGCAGCGACATGCGCATTCCGTGGTCACCTCCGGCCAGCAGGATCGACGCGCCGCTCGCCGCCAGGCCCGTGCAAAGTGTGGCGACCTTGGGGCCGACGTACTGCATCGCGTCGTAGATCGAGAGCGCAGCGGTCAGCGAGCCGCCCGGGCTGTTGATGTAGAGCTGGATGTCGCGCTCCGGTGACTCGTTCTCGAGGAAAAGCAGCTGGGCGGTGATGGTGGTGGCCATATCGTCGTCGATGACGCCGCGGACGAAGATGACGCCGTCCCGCAGCAGTCGCGAGTAGATGTCGTAGGCGCGCTCGCCGCTGCCGTCGTTGGTGATCACGGTTGGAATCAGATGCATCTCCCTACCTCCTAGGGGTGAAGCCGATTGGCCCTTTTGGTCTGGGCGGTGGATTCGCCATCGCAAGGTATGCGCTGAAGTCAGCCACGCTACGCAATGCTTCGAGCGGAAGCGACGCGGTGGCAAGGCGAAGCTTGGCGGGCGGGTCCTCAGGCCATGCGCGGACGTCGGCGTCGGCGCCCAGCAGCCGGGCCAGATCCGAGTAGAGCTCCGCCGGCGGCACGTTGAGGGCGTGAGCCACGGCGAGCAACCGCTCGGTGGATACCTCTTTGCGGCCGCGCTCGACCTCGGAGAGGTGCGCGGGGGAGAGGCCGGCTTCGACCGCGACCTCGCTCAAGGTACGCCCGGCGGCCAGCCGCCGCGACCTGAGGACCGATCCCAACGCGATCCGCACGGCCTGCGCAGTTTCGCTGAAGGCGAAAGCCATTAGTTCGTGGCTAACGATACGACGCTGCGCTAGCGCGCGAACGTCGGTCGAGGCGGCGCCGGGATGGCATCCCTTTCCTCTGTCGTCCGGGCGTGGCGTCGCAGCAGCTCGAGCTTCAGACTCTCCTCTCCACGCGCCATCGCCCAGCGGTGGTTGGCCGCGAAGATCGGCCGGAAGATGAAGGTGCCATAGCGAAGCAGCGCCTTCTCGGCCGAGATCCGCCAGTCGTACATCACGTCGACGTAGTCGCCGTCCTGCTGGAGCGTCCAGACGCCGGTGCCCTCGAAGTCGCCGTGCGCGACGAGCTTGAATCCGGTGGGCGGCGTGGATTCCGTGACCGTGAAGTTCCAGCGCAGCGTGTATGGCAACCAGCCCTTCGTGTAGAGCCCGACGACGCGACCTTTCCCGGTTCCAGGGTCGGGCGCTTGCAGCTCTTTCACCTCCAGGTACACCGAGGGCCACCAACGCGCGAGGCCGAACGGGTCGGCGAGCACGTCGAAGACTTCCTCCGCAGTCGCTTGCAGACGCCAATGGGTCACGAAGACGTACTCGGCGGCCACTAGGAGTCCTTGAGGTTTGCTGGGTCGAGCAACTCTTGCTTCGGGCGCTCGATCCTCTGTCGCGACCGCATGATCTCGATCAACTTCTTCCTTCCTTTCGGCGGCCCGATCATGATCGCTCCCACAAGCCGGTCGTCCTTGAAGAACAGCTTGCGATAGAACTTCTCCTCCAAGCTGAACGTGCGCACTGACTCGAGCCCAGGCTGTACGTCCGGCGTCACGCCCATCACCGCCAGCGTCGAGCCGAACATCGTCGTCGTATAGGTCGGCACATCGAAGAAATCCTCGTCGGCGCCGGCCATGTTGCGCGCCGCGACCTTGCCATGTGCCTCGGCGTTGTCCCACGTACCCATCTGGTTATGCCGCTCGACCATCAGGTCGTAGAAGACGGCGATGTCGCCAGCCGCATACGCGTCGGGAGCCGAGGTCCGCAGCTTGGAGTCGGTGACGATCCCGTTCTTCAGCTCCACCCCAGTGCGGACCGGCTCGGTGTAGTAGTCGAGCCCGACGCCATAGGTCAGCAGGTCGAACTCGACCTTCTCGCCGTTCACGGTCTCGGCCAGGTAGCGGCCGTTGTTGCGGCTGAACTTCTGCACCTCATCCGAGGTGATGAATTGCACCCCCTGCTCCTCGCCCATCTGGCGGCACAGCTGTCCGCCCTCCTCATCGAGCACGTAGCGCAAGAACCAGGGCCCACGCATGATCCAGGTCACGCCGGCCTTGTGACGAAAGCTCACGCCCTCGGCGAGCTCGTATCCGATGAAGCTGCCTCCCATCACAAGCACTCGTTGCGACGCGTCGGCTTTCTCGATGATCGCGTCCGTGTCGTCGAGGGTCTGGAAGCCCAAACAGGCGGTGACGTCCGTGGAACCCGGCCAGGGAGGCGGTTTCGGCCGGCCGCCGGTGGCGATCAGGATCGCGTCGTACTTCAGCTTGTGGCCCCGGTTGGTCTGCACGACCTTCTCTCGCAGGTCGATGTCCGTCGCCCATGTCTCGAAATGAATCTCGAGATTTTGGGCCGCGTACTGCTCCGCTGTACGCATGAATACCTTCTCGCGCCGCACCTGGCCGCGGAGATAGCGCGGCAGCGCGACACGGTTGTAGAGCGGATGGCGCTCGGCCGCGACCATCACGATCGATGCGTCGGCATCCGCCTTGCGCAGGTCCTCAGCGCAGGTCTGGCCGGCGATGCCGTTCCCCAAGATGACGTAGCGCCTCGTCATGGCAAGTGACCTCCCCAGTCATGGGGAGGGGTGAGGGGTGGGGCGCGGCGCGTCAAGGTCTAAAGCGTCAGTGCGTAGATGTAGGCGCTGTGTTCGGCATCCGCGAAATCGTATCCGGTGGCCTTGAGGTCTTCCTCCGCTGGATGCCCCGGCGGCAGGTTGATCGTGACGTGGTTGAGTCCATCCGCGTCGGCCTCGAAACGTAAGGCCATCAGAAGCTCGCGCAGCGCGCCGCCTCGCCCCGCGAGCAGCGACACCGCGATGTTCTGGCCCCACGGCTCGCGCAGCAACGCAACCGCGCGGCCGCCTGGCCCAAGCCGGACCAAACCGTTGCGGGCAAGTCGCTCGAGCTCGTCCGCGTCGAGGTCGCGCGCGCCGTTCATGTCGGGGCAGACCCCGGCATAGAGCTCAAACCCGGCGCTGGACGCGATGCCGGGCCACAGCTTCTTTGCCTCCGCCGGATCGGGGATCCGCGCGGGGTCGCCGCCCTCGACCCGGAGGCCGCGCCACCACTTCATCTCGACCATTCGCCCAAAACCCGCCGACTCGAACAGCCGCACCGCCGGCAGGTCGCGCGTCGCCAGGCGCATCTGGCGAAAGCCCTGCTCTCGCGCCTCCCCGATCGAAGCCGCCAGCATCGCTTTGCCGATTCCATGCCGTCGCTGCGCGGCCGCCACCCGCAGGCCTTCGTACCAGACGAGGCCCGGCGCGTACGGCCGCAGGCGCTGCACGCCGACGACCACACCCTCGATCTCCGCGGCCTGGAATGAGGCGCCGGCGTCCGCGACCCAGCTGTCGAAGACGCGCGGGATGTAGTCCCGACCCTCCCAGACGTCCTTCGTGATCTCGATGATGCGCTCGCGATCGGCAGGCCTCACCGGCCGCAACTGGAGGTCTCCACCGCGGCCTGACGACGGATCTGCGGCGCCCAGGCGGCCCATCTCGGGGCTCACCTCCTGCGCTGCTCGCGCACGCATACGAATGCGCTTGCTCCGCTGCTCGTCGGTTCGCCCCGATCTGAGCCACCTGGATCGCCGGATCTCTCGCCGCCCGGCCGCGGCGTAGACCTCAACTCTTCGGTGGCTGCCAATGCGCGACTCCAGAAAGCGCGATGCCGCCGTCGAAGACAAGCTCATCGCCCTCGCGTGTCAACAGTTCCTCCAGCTCCGCGCGTGCCGCGGTCTCGTCCCAACCTTCGCCAAACAGCGCGCGGCAGTCGCTGAGCGCTTCGTCCATATCGGCGTATCGCGTGACGATGGGGTAGCGAAGGAACGCCACGTCTGGTGCCGCGCCCATCTGCAAGAGCAGCATGAACAGCTCGCTGAACCTCGGCAGTCGCGGACCATCCGCCCCGAGCAGCCTGCGCCGAAGCTCTGCCGCGGGGTGCGGCAGGTCGGTCTCGCGCATCATCACGAAGACGCGCTCGCGCGCCGAGCGCTGCATCTTTTCGAGAAAAGGGACCGGCTCCGCCACACCGTAAATGACGTGGCTGCAGATCACGAGGTCCGCCGGCGCTACCTCGGCCTCCTCCCAGGTGCTCGCGACGATGGTCATGTTGTCGAGAGGCGGGATGTGCGACCGCATCCCTTCGGAAGGTTCGACCGCGGTTACCCACTCGAGACGCGACGCCAGGGGTGTCGCGTGGCGGCCGGTACCAGCGCCGACGTCAATCAACGTCTTATCCGGCGACAGAAACGGCTCGAGCACCTGGAGCAAATCGCGCGCCCGGTTGTGGGTCGAGCGCGCGAAGCTGTTCGCGCGACGATCCCAGTAGCCGCTGTCGGCGTGCCCCGACGCCAGCGACGCGCGGTCCTCGACGATCTCCTTCCACCGAGCCGCCCAGTCGATCTCGTCCATAGCGTCTCCAGCGTAGTGCCGGCTCCAGGTCCCTCCCCACGAAGTGGGGAGGGCAAGGGAGGGGCGTAGTGCCGGCTCCAGGCCCCTCCCCACGAATGGGGAGGGCAAGGCAGGGGCGTAGTACCAGCACCAGGCCCCTCCCCACGGAGTGGGGAGGGCAAGGAGAGGGGCGTGCGCCGCCTCGGAAGGCTTCTCTCGTCGGCGTTTCGCTGGCGGTTTTTAACAGACCTGGGGACAACTAGGGGACAACGGCATCTTCGGCGTCTATCGGCTGTAGCTGGCGCCCCGCTCAACACAAAATGTGGGCTTTGACGCAGTTTTAGACGGGGACGACGGATACTACGTTGGTGGCCGGACCTGAGTTCAACGTCGCCGAATCGGCACTGCTCTCCCGCTACTTCACGAACCTCGACCGGCCGGTTTTTGCCTTACGCAATCTGCCCGAGGTCGTCAAAGGCGCGCTCTTCTCGCGTTACTCGCGGACCGAGAAGAGCTTGCGACGCGTGCTGCTCGACGAGTTCATCAATGAGCCGGATTCCGGGTTCGACCGGCTGGCCGGCACGCCGCCCGTCGACGACGATATGGTCGCGGTACGGCGCGCCGAGGAGTTCTACGAGCGCGTGCTGGTCGGTTATGGCGACGACTCGGTCGCCGAGCTGGCGGGTGCCCACGTCGCGGTCGAGCAAACGTCGACGCTCGCCGCCAAGGCGCTGGAGGACAGCCGGATCGGGATCTCGCCGCTCGAGAAATCGACGCGCTACGTCCGCTTCGACCGCCTCGGCCTGGATGGGCGCTACCTCTATTACCGTGGGCCTGAGCTGGCTCATCCGGACTACGAGCCCGCCGCCGACGCGTTGTACGAGGTTTACACCGGCCTCGTCGAACCGGCGACGCTTGCCATCCGGGAACGCTTTCCGCAAGAGGAAGGAGAGACGGACCGCGCCTGGAAGTCGGCGACTCGCGCCAAGGCGCTGGACTTGCTGCGGGGGCTCTTGCCCGCCGGCGCGCTCACGAACCTCGGTCTGTTCGGCAACGGCCGCGCCTTCGAGTACCTGATCACGAAGATGGCGGCGCACGAGCTGCCCGAATGCCGGCGGCTCGCGACCGACCTGCACCACGAGCTGTCGTTGGTGATCCCCGCGTTCGTCCGCCGGGCCCTGGACGACAAGTACGGAATGCCCGCCGCCGAGCGCATCAAGCAAGCGCGCGACCGGGTGGCAAGGCAGACTCCCTCCCTGCTCGCCGGGGAGGGCCGGGGTGGGGGTCTCCGCCCAAGCGTTAGCCTGGTCGACTTCGATCCCGAGGCCGAGAGAAAGGTCGTCGCGGCAGCACTCTTCCCCCACTCGAACGCGCCACTGGCGGAGCAAAGCGGCGACCCTGCCGCGGTGCTCGACGCCCTGCTTGCCGACCGCGCCAACCGCCGCCAGCGCGTGCCCCGCGCCCTCGAGCACGCGCAATACGAGTTCGAGATCGTCGCGAATTTCGCCGCCTACCGGGACCTGCACCGCCACCGCATGCTCACCCAGGACCGCCAGCTCTTAGGCACGGGGCTCGGCTACGACGTGCCGCCTGGACTGGGCGAGCTGGGGATGGATTCCCGATTCGTGAGCGCCGTCGAGGCAGCGGCGGCGGTGCACGGGCGCCTGGAGAAAGAGGTCGGGCCCGCACTGGCCCAGTACGTCGTCCCGCTGGCCTTCCACGTCAGGTGGTACTTCCGGGCCAACCTGCGCGAGATCTACCACCTGTGCGAGCTGCGGACAACCCCGCAAGGCCACGCCGACTACAGGTGGGTGGCGCAGGAGATGTTCCGCCGGGTCGCCGAGGTCCACCCGAGGCTGGCGGCCTACGCGCGGTTCGTCGATCTTGGGCCGGGCGACGAGCTGGAGCGCCGCAAGGCCGAGCGCCGGATCGACGCGAAACTGAGCGCAATCAATCGTCTGGTGCGATAGCATCACACGGCCGGAGAGAGTGGTATGGACGGACAAGCGCGCGGTCCTGAGCGTCGCAGCGGTACCGACAGGCGGACTGGCCTCGATCGGAGATTTGGCGAGCGCCGCGACCCCGAGCGAGCCGGTGCCACCCGACGGACCGTCCACCCCTTCGACAGGCGCGTCGCCGAGCGTCGCTTTCTGGAACGTCGCTCTCACTGGCCCGAGCCGCAGGCTTACTAAAGACCTACGCGGCGTTGGCCCGTCCGGCCCTGATCGTCCACGGCGGCGCCGGACCGGTCCCTGACTCCGAGCGACAGCTGCGCCAGGACGCCGTCGACCGCGCCCGCGATGCCGGCTGGTCGCGAATCGGGGGTGGCGCGCTCCCCGCAGCCGTGGCGGCGGTCCGCCACATGGAGGACGAGCCCCTTCTCAACGCCGGGATCGGCGCATGTCTCAACAGCGACGGCGAGGTCGAGCTCGACGCCGGTGTGATGCTCGGAGCCGACCTGAGCGTGGGCGGGGCGGCGTGCCTGCGCGACGTGCGTCACCCGGTCGACCTCGCGGTGGCCGTCATGGAAGATGGGCGCCACGTCTTGCTCGCGGCAGCCGGCGCGTCGCGTTTCGCGCGCGAACATGGGATCGAGATGGCGGACCCGGCGATCTTCATCACCGACCGCAAGCGTCAGAAGCTGTTAGAGGGCGCCGACACGGTGGGCGCGGTGGCTCGGGACGCCGAAGGCCATCTCGCGGTGGCGGTATCGACCGGGGGCAGGACGGGCAAGCTTCCCGGGCGCATCGGTGACTCGCCGATTCCAGGCGCGGGGTTTTACGCGGACGACCGCTTCGGCGCCGTGTGCGGCACGGGCTTGGGAGAGGCCTTTATCAGGTTGGGTCTCGCGCGTTTGATGATCATCGAGCTGCAGCATGGGATGGACGCGGCATCCGTCGCCAAAGGTGCGATCGACTATCTGGGCAAGGCCATGCAGGCGTCGGGCGGCGTGATCGTGATTCCGCGGGACGGCTCGCCGCAGGCAGCGTTCAACACGCCGGCGATGCCCTGGGCGATGGCCGAGTAGTTGGCGGACTCCGGCAACGCCGGCGAGCTTGTCGCTCTCGCCCTGAAACGCGCTGGGGTCAGCCACCTGTTCACCTTGAATGGCGGGCATATCTGGCCGATCCTCACGGGCGCGACCGAGCACGGCATCCGGATCATCGACGTGCGACACGAACAGTCCGCGGCGTTCGCGGCCGAGGGTTGGTCCAAGGTGACGCGGGAGTGCGGTGTTGCCGCCGTGACCGCGGGGCCCGGCGTCACCAACTCGGCGACCGCGTTGGCCCAGGCCCTCGGTAACGACAGCCCGATGTTCGTGATCGGAGGCCGCGCGCCGGTCGCGCGATGGGGCATGGGCTCACTGCAGGAGATGGATCACGTCGAGGTCGTACGCAGCCTGACCAGGAAAGCGCTGACGCTAACGTCCGCTGACGATGCCTACGCTGCCGCCGCGGAATGCGTGCGCACGGCGCTGAGCCGCCGCACCGGTCCCGTCTTCATGGACATCCCGATCGATGTCTTCTTTGGTGCGGCGGACCTGCCTGAAGCTACCGAGCATCTGACTGTCGACCCCGGTCCCCCGCCTGACCCGAGGCAGATCGCCGACGCCGCGCGACAGATCCGCGATGCGGAGCGGCCGGTGGTGGTGGCGGGCGGCGGTGTGTGGTGGGCGCACGCCGAGGACGAGCTGCGCGCACTGGTCCAAGGCGGCCAGTTGCCGCTGGTGGTAAATGGGATGGCGCGCGGGATGCTGCCGCCATCGCACCCTCTGTTTTTCTCCCGTGCGCGCTCACAGGCTCTACGCGAAGCCGACGTCGTGGCCGTGATCGGGGCGCGCCTCGACTTCCGGCTGAACTTCGGTCAGCCACCCGTTTTCGGCGACCAGACCCGCTTGATTCACATCGACGTGGATCGCGCGCCGATCGCTTGCCGCTTGAAAACGGCGCTCGGAGAGTTGGCATCGTCGGTGAATGGGAGGCGGGACGCCGGCACCTGGCTACAAACGTTGCGAGCGACCGAGATCGCCGCGCGCGCTCGCGATGAGGCAATGACGAAAAGCGACTCGGTACCCATCCATCCGGCGCGGCTGGTGGCTGAGGTCGATCGCTTCGCCGATCCCGAGGCGATCCTGGTGGGCGACGGGGGGGACTTCGTGTCGTTTGCCGGCCGCCTGATCGAGCGCGAGAAGCCTGGACTGTGGATCGACCCGGGTCCCTTCGGATGTCTCGGATCAGGCCCTGGCTACGCGCTGGCGGCGAAGCTGGCACGGCCCGACCGGCAGGTCATCCTCTTGTCCGGCGACGGCGCGTTCGGGTTCTCGGCGATGGAGTTCGACACCATGGTCCGGCACCGGATCCCGGTCGTCTGCGTTGTCGGCAACAACGGCATCTGGGCGCTGGAGAAGCACCCGATGCAGAGCATGCTCGGCGTCAGCATTGCGGTGGACCTCGGGCCGGCGACCCGCTACGACAAGGTGGTCGAAGCCCTCGGCGGGCACGGCGAGCTTGTCGAACGACCTTCGGACATCCGGCCCGCGCTGGAGAGGGCGTTCCAGTCGGGACTGCCGGCTTGCATCAACGTGATTTGCGATCCAGACGCGGAATATCCGCGATCATCAGTGCTGATGTGAGCGCCGCCCAACCCGCGCAAAAGGGAGGACGGCCCCCCGCGTTCAAAAGGCAACATGAGCAGCACTGATCTCAAGCCCGTGGTGGAGGCTGACGAATGGCGCACCGCCCAGGCGCAGTTCGACGAGGCCGCCGAGCTGATCCGGCTCGAGCCGTGGCTGCGCGAGGTCCTCCGTGAGGTGCAGCGCGAGTTCACCTGTCATTTTCCGGTCAAGCTCGACAACGGCCACACGCGCGTCTTCACCGGTTATCGCGTGCAGCACAACATCAACCGCGGACCCGCGAAGGGTGGCATCCGGTACCACCCCGACGTGTCGCTCGACGAGGTCAAGGCGCTCGCCATGTGGATGACATGGAAATGCGCCGTGGTCAACATCCCGTTCGGCGGCGCCAAGGGCGGGATCATCGTCAACCCCCGCGAGCTGTCGCTGAACGAGCTCGAGCACATGACGCGGAGGTTCGCGACGGAGATCTCGATCCTGATTGGCAGCGATCGCGACATCCCCGCCCCAGACGTCAACACCGACGGACAAACCATGGCGTGGATCATGGACACGCTTTCGATGCACCTCGGTTACTCGGCGCCGGCCTCAGTGACGGGAAAGCCCCTGGAGGTCGGGGGATCGGCGGGACGCATCGAGGCGACGGGGCGTGGGGTGACGATCTGCGCGGTCGCCGCGCTCGAGCACCTTGGCCGCGCGCCTCATCAGACGAAAGTCGCGGTGCAGGGATTCGGCAACGTCGGGAGCATCAGCGCCAAATTGCTGGAGGAGGCTGGGTGCACCGTGGTCGCTGTCTCGGAGGACTACGGCGGCATCTACAACCCGCTCGGGCTGTCGATCAAGAAGGTGCTCGAGTACCGCGCGCGAGAGAAGACCTTGAAGGGATTTCCTGGTGCGCAGGAGATCGGCAACCAGGAGCTGCTGACGGTGGAGTGCGACTTGTTGGTGCCCGCCGCGATCGGCAACCAGCTCACATCGCGCAACGCCCGCGACGTGAAGGCGAAGCTGATCGTCGAGGGGGCCAACGGGCCGACGACGCCGGAGGCGGACGCGATCTTTCGCGAGCGCGGGGTGTTCCTGGTGCCGGACATCCTGGCCAACGCGGGCGGCGTCACGGTTTCGTACTTCGAGTGGGTGCAGGACCTGCAGTCGTTCTTCTGGTCCGAGCACGAGGTGAACCAGAAGCTAAAGGCCATCCTCACGCGCGCGTTCAACGAGGTGCTGAAGACCCACCTGGAGCGGAAGCTGGACATGAGGATGGCGGCTTACGTGCAAGCGGTGTCCAGGGTGGCGGGCGCGACGAGGGAGCGCGGCCTCTACCCCTGAAGGCTTATCCGCGACCGCCGGCGGTCGCGGGGAATTGGTCGTCGGGAATCCCGCGAGCGCCGGCACTCGCTGAATTGACGTGCGGCTCAGCCAGCATCGCTCGGACTTGACTTACTACCGAATCGGGGTTTCCGAGAACATCCGCGCCGGTGAAGCGAAGCAGACGGACGCCGGCATTGAACAACCTGTTCTGGCGCCGGTTGTCCTCCGCGAGGGCATCTCGGTGAAAGCCTCCGTCGTATTCGATGCCCAGCCGGTGTTGCTCGTAATAGAGATCAGGGCGGCCTACGAACCGACGCCAACGGTCACGGATCGACACCTGTGCCTTTGGCCGAGGCAGTCCGCCAAGGACGAGGACCATGCGCAGTCGCGTCTCCATCGGGGACTCCGTGGCGGGCTCGACGAGAGCGAGGACACGGCGCAGATTTCGGGCCCCTCGGCGGCCGGCATTCGCGCCGGCCCAGGCGACGAGTTGATGGAGCTTGACTCGGCGGTCGTGCAAGGCGGCGTCGGCGATAACCACAGCCTCGACAAGACTGAGACGGGCGCAAACCTCACCCAGGGTGCGGACGATGGAGGTGGCAGGCATGCCTCGAACCTGGACGACATCAGCCTTGCTCAGTGCAGAGCGGCGGACCGCGATGCCGGCGCGGGCCGACACCCCCGCGTCTTCACAAACCGTCGCTTCGATGGGGTTGCAGGGAACGACGTCGATCCCATGCAGCCATGCCGCCGTAAGGCCGGAGAATGCCGCCCCACTGGGGAGCCGCCGCTTCGCGGCCACGAGTTGGTGCATCGGCTCTCCGCTCAGACCGGCCCACAGGTAGGTCGACGGCCCGATTCGCGTCCAGCTCGCTCCCTCGAGATGCCACCGGTTGAGACCCGCGTGCCTGGCCTCGTCCACCGTGAAAGGGCCGCGCTGCAATCTCGGCGGCACGTGAGCCTTGCGCCCCATGGAAGCAAGCATCCAGCGCTGCGGCTCGGACGACAACGCTGTCTGTTAAGGCGTGGCCGAAATCCGCGAGCGCCGGCGCTCGCGGACAATTCGCGCACCAGAAGCCCGCGACCGCCGGCAGTCGCGGTGTATTTAGATTTCGCGGCGGCGGAAGCTCGCGATGCTCAGCGTCAGCACGATCGCGAACCACGCGATCACCCATGCGAGAAACGACAAGGGAGGTGGATCGGTGGCGGCAAACGGATTGGCGCGTCCCGCCGTGCCCAGCCCGCGCATGGCGGCGATGAACGTGTCGGGTTCCATCGCGTAGATCGCACCGCGCCACAGCCCATCTGACGGCAGCAGGAGATGGCTGACGATGCCGACGTTCTCGAGCGCCTGGTTCTGCAGGCCGGTTCCGATGTCTCCGACAACCCCGGCGATCCACGCTATGAGCCACGCGGCGAGCGCGATCACGCCGGCCGTGATGCCCGACAAGCGCGTCGACAGCAACAGGCCGAGCGACAGGAGGATGAGTCCCTCAGCCGCGACATACATCAGAAGCTCGACGGGATGCGGCGGCATGTAGCCCGTCGCCCAGTCGACGGCGGCGAGCTCGAGGGTTCCCGCGAATGCCGCATAGATGGCCACCAGCACCGCAAGCCCGAGCCACTTCCCGATCACGACCTCGCTGCGCCGGACGGGCCGAGCAAGCATCGACAGAAGCAGACCGCTTTCCACCTCGGCCGAGATCAACGGCCCCGCCACCACCGCCGCGCTCAACGCGAGGACGCCGCTGAACATGAACGTGATGACGATCAGTAGCTGGGACGTTAACAGCGCAACCTGGTCCGGCGGAAGCGGAGTGCCGTCGCTGCGGGTCACAGTCGTGATCTTGTTGAAGCCCCACGCGGAAAACCCGACCACGAGCAGGGTCAGAACGAGAAGCGCGAGGAGCAGCCGCCGGCGCGAGGATTCCTGGATCGTCAGACGCGCGATGACGAGAAACGGAGGCACTACTTCTCTTCGTCCTCGAGCAGCTGGAGGAAGCGATCCTCGAGCGTCTGGTGGCGAGGCGCCACCTCGTATACCCGGCCGCCCATGGCGACGATCGAGGAGACGAGCTCGGGCACGCGCCCGGCATCGAGGCTTGCGAAGGTGAGGCTGTCGCCCTCGTCGTCGAGCCGGCCGAAGCCCGACAGCTTGTTTTTGTCGGCCTGGGTCAGGCCCGTCACCCGTACACGGACCGTGGTCCCGCTCAGCAGGTCGTCCATCGTCCCCGACGCGATGACCCGGCCGTGGTCGACGACCGCGACGCGGTCGCAGACCTGCTCCACCTCGCTCAAAAGGTGAGAGTTGAGAAAGACTGCCGTGCCGCGCGACGCGAGCCCGCGGATGACCTCGCGCACGTCATGCCGTCCCACGGGGTCGAGCGCTGAAGTTGGCTCATCCAGGAAAACGAGCTCGGGCTCTCCCAGCAGCGCGGCCCCGAGTCCGAGGCGCTGCTGCATGCCTTTCGAGAAAGTGCCGATCTTGTCGTTCGCCCTGTCGGTGAGACCGACGGTGTCGAGCACGGTGCGGATCTCGTCCTTCCAGCTAGATCGTGGCAGGGGCGCCAGCTCGCAGTGCAGCGCAAGGACCTCGGCGGCGGAAAGCCAGGCCTGGTAGCGAAACAGCTCCGGCAGGTAGCCGATGCGCCGGCGCGCCCCAAGGTCGCCGAGCCTCTTGCCGAGAAGCCAGCCCTCGCCGGAGGTCGGAGTGAGAAGTCCGAGGAGCAGTTTCACAGCCGTCGTCTTGCCGGCGCCGTTGGGGCCGAGAAATCCGAACACCTCGCCGCGCGGCACCGTCATGGAAAGTCCGGCGAGCGCAACGGTGCGGCCAAAGCGCTTCGTCAGCTCGACCGTCTTGACGGCGGGGGTACCGGCGGCCACCTCGTCGAAGGCAGCCGCCTCTGGTTTTTCCGCTACCTCAGCCACTCCGCTCAGGCTAACGGCGCTTGGCTACTTGAGGTTATTCGCGATGTCGATGGCGTCCGACTGCTTGATGCTGCCGGCGACCACGTAGACCGAACCGTTCTTGACCCAGACCACGCCGGAGCCGACTCCTGTGTTATCGCCCAGCGCGACTCCCTCCACGCCCTGGACGTTGACCGGGGTGGACGTTGCGTACTCGATGGGGACCGGGATCAGGAGCGTTGTGCTCGGATCGCCAATCGCCTTGATCGCGTTCTTCAGCTGGTCCGAGATCCCGGGCTGAGCCAGGATGTAGTCCTCGAGCTGCTGCGCGGTGACTTGCGTCGACGTCACCTTCGGTGATGCGGACTTCGCGATGATCAGCTGCGGGAGGTTGATCTGGTCGGTGGACGACCCGGTCGTGGGCTTGTTCATGTTGCCGTAGATCTCTCCGACCGCCGGACCGACCGTGATCGTCAAGGTCGCGCCATCCATCTCGGCCGGCAACGTCGGCGGCGTCTGGCCCTTGGCCGCGGCAGCGGCGGCCGCCTTGGCCGCGCTGAACGTGAAGGTCGCCTGGGCCTCCGACATCCCGCCATACGTGACAGTCGTCGACACGCCGACCGGAAGCTGCGCCACCACAGGCGGCTGCATGCCGCCGGCGATCGCCGCCGCGTCGGCGGCGCTGGTGGTCGCCTGGAGCTGTGGCTCCTTGGTCCAGGTCACCGTGCCGTAGTCGGCGAGCTGGGACAGCGCCTGGATGTCGGCGACTGTGATCGGCACGGTCTTCACCGTCGTCGGCTGGAAGAAGAATCCGCCGGCCGCGAAGGCAACGACGACGAGCGCCGCCGCGGCGACCGCCGCCACGAACGCCAGCGTCAGCGGACGCGTGCGGGGCGGGAGGAAGGGAAGCCGAAGTCCGAGCGCCGGCTGGGCTTTGGGCACGCGCATCACGGTTTCGAACGCGCGGCCGACGTCGACTCGCGCCTCCGGCACGGCGAGAAGGGTTGCGATAGAGCTGGCGTCGTCCGAGATGGTCTTGAACCGCGCCTGGCATTCCGCGCAGCCGTCGAGATGAGCCGCGTCGGCACCCGCTTTCGCATCGGGGTCGTCGACCATCCGGCGCAGGGTTCCGTCAGTTAGGTGTGCCACGAGTGACCTCCTTGCGCAGCGTGTCTTCCGCGCGTCTCAACAAAGTTCCGATCTGACTGATGCCGACGCCGAGCGCCTGCGCGACCTCGGCGTAGCTCAGCCCGCCCGCGCGCAGCACGAGCACAGCGGCAGGCTTGGGCGCCATGCGCCCGAGCGCTTCGCGCACCCGCCGCCGGTCCTCATCCATTTCCAGCTGCTTTTGCGGGTCGAGCGTCCGCTCGCCTTCCTCGATGGCCTGCGCAAACTCGCGCTTCTGGCGGCGCCGAGCCCCGCGCAGGCGATTCAGCGAGGAGTGAGCGGCGGCCCGGTGCAGCCAAGCCGGTGCGTAGTCGGCCGACGCGGAGTGCAGGCGGTGGAAATCGATGAACACTTCTTGGGCCACGTCCTCCGCCTCGTGCGGATCGGCGAGGACGCGGTTGGCGATCCCGACGACGCGCCCGTATTCGGCTGTGAAAAGGGCTTGGAACGCATCGTCGTCAGTGCGAGCGGCGGTCATGTGGCGCGCACCGAGGTTTATGCCCACTACACATCAAGCACCGCCGATCTCCCAAATGTGGCGCCGTGGTGGCCACTAACCGGCGAGCGACTTACGGCGGCGCGAGCTGCGCGAGATCTCGTCTTCGATGATGCCGAAGTCCGCCCGCGGCAACGCGTGGATGTGACCCTGGAACGCAAGCGTCCAGTGCTCGGGCGGCCACTTCCGCACGTAGTCGAGCCGGTAGGCGATCTCCTTGGCCGGGACCCAGTCGACCTCCTCCAGCACGACGTCGGCGCGGATGTGGACCCGCCACGGGTAGTCTTCGTCGCGCCTCGCGCTGCGCCAGATCGGGGTGTGGTCCTCATACATCGGCGAAGCGACGGTGACGGTCGCGGCGAAGCCCATGCGGCCGGTCACGTAATAGAGGAGGCGGTCGCCCACGCGCATCGTTTCGACGCGCCTGCGGTGGCGGCTCTTCAGGCCCTGAATCGAGAACCCGTGTTCCCGCGTCTTGCGAAAGTTGTCCGGCGAGCTGACGACCATCCAGTACTGGGCGGTCCGTCCGCCACCCGACTTGCGCTTCCGCCTCGAGCGACCGGATTTGGCCGGAGCTTGCGGATCGGTCTGGGCAGTCCCTGGAGCGTCCGTCACGGACGGAAGATTACTTACCGTTCGCGCCGGCCGGGCGCACTGGGCCCAAATCCTGCGGCTCGGGGAGCAGCGCGCTCAGGTTGCGGATCTGGCCTATGTGGCCCATCTCATGCCGAGCCACCAGACGGCAGACCTCGAGCAACGTCATCTCGCCCCCCCGCGGATCGGTGATCGTGCGGTCCCATTCCGATTTGCCCCAACCGTGGAGGAGGTCGACGGTGCGGCGCCGCACCCGTGCGAAATCCTCGAGTGTCTCCTGGAGCGGACGGTCCAGCTCCTCATCGTGCCCGGGGTCGATCGCCGCTCGAACATCGGCAGTCCTCTGGCCATCGAGGTGCGCGTGCCGGAGCAGGCCGTCGACGCGCGGCGCCGAGTCGACCAGGTGAGCGATCAGGCCGCCGAGGGTCGGGAATGCAGGGCCGTGCCGGTAGCGAAGGCGAGCTTCGTCAAGCCAGTAGACGAGGTCGCTGGTCCGTTCAGGCACCGAGCTCAGGAGCAGCACGACGTCCGCGCTGGACATCTCCTCTTGCAGTTCCATCGACTAAAGGTTAGACGGCCCTCAAAACCGCGCCAGCGGATTCAATGGGCCGGGCCGCGAATCCCGAGCCGCAACGAGTGAAGTCGCATACTCGATGCGGTGGACAACGTCCAGGCCGCGTGTGACAACTGTGGCAAGGAGCTGATCGCGGGCGCCGCCTACTGCGAGAGATGCGGCGCGCGGACCCGCCGGGCCAGGCGGCTCGTGAGGCTGGCGATACGGGTCGAGCTCGTCTTCTTCCTGGCGGTGGTCGCGATGGTCGCGGCCTTCGTCTGGGTCTACGCCTTCCAGAAATAGCCAACTCCTCCCCATTGACGGCGGCCCCCACGCCGAAGGCGCGGGGACGGTCTGGGCGAAGCCCGGCGGAGGCGCCGGCTATCTCCGGTAGATCGCTCTCCCCTCGACCTCGTCCTTGTTCAGCCGCTTGTTGAGGTGCAGACCCTCGAGCACGAACTCGATGACCGACGCGCGCACCTCGGGGCGGTCGGGGAGGCTCAGCCTCTTCAGCGCCGCCGCCAGCTCGGGCACCTCACCGATCGCGCGCGTGTAGGCGCGTGCCGGAATGTTCTCGCCTACCTCGAGCATCGCGCCTTCCTCAAAGCGCGACACGATGCCTTCGAACTGAGAGGCTGAGAAATGACGGCTGAACACGGAGCTGATGGCGCCACGCTCCAGGCGACCAAGCACCTGCTCTTCCTTGCCCTCGTCGAGGGCCTCGATCTCCACGCGACCCGCGGTCGAAGACGCGAGAAATGCGAGGTCGGTGATGCGAGGCACCGCCAACGCTTCACCGAGACGGGCGGCGCGGCGGACCGCGTTGCTCGCGAGGTTCTCGACGTTCGCGATGGACATGCGCACCGACACACCAGATGACTGCGAGATGTGCGGACTTCGGCGAGCGAGGTGCGTGAGCTCGGCGACGACCTCCTTCATAAAGGAAGGAACGATGAGCTCGAAATCTTCGGGCACCGCATGACGCTCGGCCTCCATGATCTGCATCTCTTCACTGATGCTCAGCGGATAGTGCGTGCGTACCTGTGAGCCGAAGCGATCCTTGAGCGGCGTGATGATGCGGCCGCGCGACGTGTAGTCCTCGGGGTTCGCGCTGGCGATGACGAACAGATCGAGCGGCAGCCGCACGCGGTAGCCGCGGATCTGGACGTCCTTCTCTTCCATGATGTTGAGCAGGCCGACTTGAATGCGCTCAGCGAGGTCGGGCAACTCGTTGATGCCGAAGATGCCCCGGTTCGTGCGCGGCAGCAGGCCGTAGTGGATGGTCAGCTCGTCGGCTAGATAGCGGCCTTCAGCCACCTTGATCGGGTCGACCTCGCCGATCAGGTCTGCGATGGAGATGTCGGGCGTAGCAAGCTTCTCGCCGTAGCGTCGATCCCGGCCGACCCACGCAATCGTGACCTCATCCCCTTCCTGTTCGACCAGGTCGAGGCAGCGGCGGCAGATCGGATCGTACGGGTGATCATTGATCTCGCAGCCGGCAATGACCGGCACCACCTCGTCGAGAAGGCTGACAAGGGATCGCATGATGCGACTCTTGGCCTGGCCCCGCTCGCCGAGCAGGATCACGTCGTGCCCTGATATGACCGCGTTGGCGAGCTGCGGCAGCACCGTGTCGTCGTAACCGACGATGCCCGCAAGGAGCGGTTCTCCCGCTCGCAGTCGGGTAAGGAGATTGCGGCGCATCTCCTCCTTGACCGTTTCGCGCTTATGCCCGCTCGCACGCAGCTCCGCGATCGTCTGGGGTCGGGCGGCGCTCACCACCCTTGCACTATAGACAAGGGATCAGCATCTCCTGTCTCGTTGCTCACAGGTTTCACTTTCCAACGCAGTTAGACTGACCGGGCGTTTTGACTGAATCGATTCGCGCGCGCTACGAGGGGGCACACGACGACGGGCGGCCGCTGCTGGGCGGACACCGCGGCAACCCCGCGGAGCATCCGGAGAACACGATGCGCTCGTTTCGCTCCGCCATCGCCGCCGGGTGCGACCTGATCGAGTGCGACGTGCACCTCTCGTCCGACGGGCGACTCGTGGTCATCCACGACCACACGCTGGAACGGACCACCAATGGCAAAGGGCTGGTCCGCGACCACACTGCCGCCGAGCTGCGCAAGCTCGACGCCGGCGAAGGGGAGAAGATCCCGCTCCTCCAGGAGGTCGTCGAGCTGGCCCTCGGCAAGGTCGGGCTCGTGATCGAGATCAAGCAGGTGCCCGCGCTGTACCCGGGGCTCGAGGAGAAGCTCCTCAACATGCTGCGCCAGCTCGGCGCGATGTCCGAATGCGCGGTCGTCTCGTTCAATCACGCCGCGATCCACGAGCTGCGCAAGATGGAGCCGGCGCTGCAGCTGGGCATCATCGAGGGCGCCCGCCCGATGCATCCTGGAAGGATGCTGCGCGAGGCCGGCGCGGACGTCTACTCGCCGCACTGGGGCGCCGCAGATCCGCAGGTCGTCCAGGAGGTGCACGCAGCGGGCGGCGCGGTTGGCGTGTGGCCGGTCGACGACGACACCGCCGTTGCCTGGTGCAAGTGGTCCAAGCCCGACTCGATCTTCACCAACCGGCCCAAGGAGATCGGCGCCGCGCTGCGCAACTGGGCCGTCGTGTAGACCCGTTACAGGGGCCCCCGGCGCGGCGTTGGCTCAAATAGCGTGCGCTTCCATACCATGAACCGGCCGTGCAGGCCGACCGGCCCCCATTCGAAGACCTCTACCGGGAATATCTCGGTCGCATCTACGCGTACATCCGGGCGCAGGTCGGCGCGGCCGCCGACGCCGAGGACGTCACCGCGCAGGTCTTCATGAACGCGTACCAGGCCTACGCGCGCTTCGAGCCTCGCAACACCACGCCTGCGGCGTGGCTGTTTAGGATCGCCCGCAACGCGACCCTCGACCACTTTCGGGCGCACGGCCGAAGGGAGCGCTTGCGACGGACCATCGAGCACCAGCCGATGGCGGAGGAAGACCCCGCCGGCCAGGCCGAAGACCGGATCCGCTACCGGGCGTTGCTGGGCCAGGTCGCGCAGCTGCCCGAGCGGCAGCGCGACGCGATCGCGCTTCGTCATTCTGGTCTCAGCTTCGATGAGGTCGGCACGTTGATGGGGTGCAGCGAGGACGCGGCCAAGATGCTTTACCACCGCGCCCTGAAAGCGTTGAAGGACGCGGTACAGAGAGAAGGCGTGTGAGCGAGCAAGACGAGGACCTCGAGCTGCAGGCGCTGCGGCGCGAGCTGGATGACGCTTTCGCCACCACGCGGCCGCGCGTCGGGTTCGACGACGAGCTATGGCTCCGCATGCAAGCGAAGCGGCCGTTTTCGACTCGCGTCCGCGATGCGTTCGGGGGACTGTTCCAGGGCATCCGCGAGGTGCCCGCCGTGCCGATGGCCGCCGTGGCCGGCGTGCTGGTCGTCGTCCTCGGAGTCGGGATCTTCGCCTACAGCGGGATCGGTCGCGGCGGCGGGAGTACCGCGACGATGGGAGCCAACGCGCCTGGCAACGACGCTCGCGGCAACACGAACCTTGCGGCCGGAGCGTTCGGTCCCGTTCCTGCACCCGGCATCAGTGCGACGCCGAAGGGCGTCGAGCAGGCCCCACCACTTGCCAGTCAGGCATCGGGAGAGTATGCGGGCCCGGCAACGTTCGTTTGGAGCGGCAAGTTCGACCTCGCCATGTCGACCGCCCCCGTCTATCGGTACCAGGAGCCGTCGACCAACGCTGCGGATCAATTCGCGACCGCGCTCGGGGCTGCGTTGCAGGGCCGGCCGCAGGGTCTACTGGGTTCCTACTCCGCCACGACGTACACGCTGAAGGTGCGCGGAACGGTCGAGTCGCCGCCTCTCAGCCCGGCGTACTTCATCCTCGCCAATGTCTCGATGCCTGAGATCGACGCGGCCGGCGCGGGACCGCAGGACCTCGCGGCGATCTTTCTTGCGCAGCACAGCCTGCTTCCCCAGTGGACGTACACGGTGTCGGTGGACAGCCGCGGCAACCCTGTCAAGGTGATCTTCGAGAGGCAGTTCGACGTGCCGGGGTACGCCGGGGCGCATCTCGTCGACAGCAATGGAATCCGTTACGGGCTCGAGGTCGACCTCAACGAACACCGTCCGGTGTTTGTGCAGGGCCTGTTGCCGGTGAGCCTCGAGAGCGCGACGTACAGGATTATCTCGGCCGACCGGGCGATCCGGCTGGCGACAGCGCCCAGCACCAACGAGACCGGGGGTTCGGTGCCCACCGTCCAGCTGAAGCAGGCGGAGCTCGTCTATGTCCTCGCCACGGCGGGCGACCACAGCTTTTACGAGCCAGCGTTTCTCTTCTCCGGTACCCTCCAGGTCAACAGCGTGACGATGACAAGGCACGTGCTCATACCGGCGGTGGATCCTTCGCAGCGAACGCCGTAGTCCTCACGGTCGGCCATTCGACCCGGTCGCTCGACGAGTTCACCGAGCTGCTGACCCACCATGGCGTCGGACTGCTCGTCGACGTGCGTACGGTGCCCGCCTCGCGGCGGATGCCGCATTTTTCGAAGCCGGCGCTGGAGCGCTCGCTGCCGCAGCGGGGGATTCGCTACCTGCACATGCCGGAGCTGGGAGGCCTTCGCAAGCCGAAAGCCGATTCGATCAACACGGGCTGGCGCAACGTTGGCTTTCGCGGTTATGCGGACTACATGCAGACGGACGAGTTCTGGAATGGGGTGGAGCGGCTCATGAGTGTTCCCATCCGACCGGGCCGATTTGCGCCCGGGTCACCTTCCCCGGCAAGTGGGGAAGGAAAGGCGATCATGTGCGCGGAGGCTGTGCCGTGGCGCTGCCATCGTTCGCTTATCTCCGACGCCCTCATCGTCCGAGGCGTCGAGGTGAGGCACGTCACGAGTCGCTCCAAGCCCGAGCGACACACCCTGACACTGTTCGCGCGGGTTCAGGGCGGGCGCATCACCTACCCACCGCCGGATACACTCCCGCTCTGAGGGGAATGGGCAAGAAACAGGTGCGCCAGGTGCGCCAGCAGATGCGTAAAGTTCAGCCCAAGCAGGCTGCTTCCAATGCGCAGGGCGCAACCCGTAAGCAGCGCGAGCGATACGTCCAGTCCGGCGGCATGTTGCAGGGTTACGCGCCCGAGTACGTGGTCCGGATCGGATACATCTCCGTCGCGGTGGCGGTGGTGTGCCTGCTCATCGTCGCGGCGCTGCTCATCTTCCTGCCGCCTATCTACGGTTGGCCCGTCGCCGCGGCGGCGTCGATTGCGTGGCTGCTGCCGATCGCGCTTCTGGCCACCTTCGTCGGGCCGGGTTTTCGGCTTGCGCTGAAAGACAGGCGCACGGAGCCGAGGCTGGTCCAGGGTCAGCTGGTCGGCGCGAGCTCGGTGAGCACCTCGATGGGTCTCGGCATGCTGATGGTGCAGACCCGCGGCGGGGTGGAGCAGTACCTCGTCCCGCCTGCGCGCCTGAAGCAGGTGCCGGGCAACCAGGTCAACGTCGTGCTCACGGTCACGCCGCACCTCAAGCACGTGAAGTCAGTCGGTGTGATGGGACAGCGCATGGTGGGCCGCGTAGAGCCTCCCGTCCCGACTGTGATGCGTCGCCTCCAGCTGCTGCCTTTGCTCACGCCGCTCGCGCTGGCGCTCGCCGCGGTGATCGGCGACGACGCCGTCGCCCTGGCCCCGATCTCGCCTCCCGCCTTGCACGCGGGCCTGGCCGTGCTGGCCGGGGCGGTGCTGGCGGCGGCGGTCTACGGAGTCTCGTATCTGCTGCAGCGCCGGATGATGGAAGAGGTGCAGGCGCTGGTCCCGCGCACGTAGGCGTCGTCTAGGAAGCTTTTTCGGGCTCCGGTTTCTCGGCTTCGACCTCGACTTTGTCTTCGTGCGCCGCCGGGGTGCCCAGCAAAGGCGGGGCCTTGATCGATGAGGCGTTGTCGCCGATCAAGCGCTTGCGCTCGGGGTAGGCCGCGATCAGCAGCAAGCTGAAGGCGAGGCCGAAGATCACCGGCCCGAGGTGAAAGCCTTTGCCGTGAATCGCCGAGACGATCTCGAAGACGAGCACGATCAGCCCGTACAGGATGCCGCCCCGCACCCAGGCGACCGATCCCGCCGGGTTGAACGCCGCGATGATCAGCCCGATGCCGAGTACGGCTGCAGCCGCCGACCCGTTGGTACCGACCTGCTCGTCGATCGATTTGAACGACGCGACCAGGATGGTGCCCACGGCTCCGCCGAGCAGGCCGATGCCCATGAGCAGCATCCCGATCCGCAGGATCAGCGGTCTCACGCCCGCGACTCTATATGCCCGATACCCGCTTAGTCACGGTTTAGACTCGATTCATGGCTGACGTTCACATCACCCCGGAAGGCCTTGAAGCTGTCCAGAAAGAGCTGGACGAGCTGATCTCGCACAAGCGGCCTTCAATCGTGGCCAAGATCAAGGCCGCGCGCGAGCTGGGAGACCTCTCGGAGAACTTCGAGTACCACGCTGCGAAGAACGAGCAGGGGATGATGGAGGCTCGGATCAATGAGCTCGAGGCCATCATCAAGAACCACGTGATCATCGAGGCCCGCACCGAAAAAGGCATCGTGGGGATGGGCAGCACAGTGCGCTTCACGGAGGACGGCGCCGACGAGGAGAAGTACCGGATCGTCGGCCCCGCGGAGGCGGACCCCAAGGCAGGTCGGGTCAGCTATGAGTCGGCGCTGGGCAAGGCGCTGATCGGTCACCGCGTCGGCGACGAGGTCGACATCAACACGCCTGGCGGCAGGTACAGCGTCACCATCAAAGGCATTGAGTAAGTCGATCGCCACCGCCACGCCGCTTTCGGATCTGCGGCGGTGGATGATGAACCGCCACCTCGACGCGCTCTACATCACGCGGCCCGTCTCCATCGCGTACTTGACGGGCCTGGAAGCGAACCCGCACGAGCGCTTGATGGCGCTTGCCGTGCGCGGCGAAGGAGCCACACTCATCGTGCCCGCGCTCGAAGAGGAGAGGGCGCGCGGGCGGGCGACGAATGCCGACGTCGTGGCGTGGCGCGACGGAGAAGATGCCTACGAGTTGGTGACTCGTGAACTCGCTGGGTTCACCGAGGTCGGCGTCGAGAAAGACCACCTGAGCCTGCACGCCGCGGAGGTGATCACATCGCGGACCAGCGTAAGCGAGCTCGTAGACGTGGGGCCGGAGATCAAGCGCCTGCGATTGATCAAGAACGACGACGAGATCGCAAAGCTGCAACGTGCCGCCGTGATCACCGATCAGGCTTACGAAGTCGTGATCTCCAAGATGCGAGCCGGTCAGACCGAGGTCGATGTCGCTCTGCTGCTCGCCTCGGCGATCGGGGACCTGGGTGGAACGCTGTCCTTTCCGACTCTGATCCAGTCGGGGCCGAACTCAAGCTTGCCTCACCTGGAGCCGTCGAGCCGGCGCCTCTCGGCGGGCGACCTCGTGCTGCTCGACTTCGGTGCTGCGTTCGGAGGCTACAAGGCGGACACGACGCGGATGGCGGTCGTCGGAGCACCGACCGAGAAGCACCGCGAGATCCACGAGCTGGTCCTCGCCGGACATGACGCCGCGATCGCCGCGGTGCGCGCGGGGATCACATCGGGACATGTCGACGCCGCGGCGCGGGGCGTGATCGAGCGCGGTGGTTACGGCAAGGAGTTCTTCCACCGGGTCGGCCACGGGCTCGGCCTCGAGGGGCACGAGGACCCGAGTCTTGATCCGGGCTCGGACACCCTGCTCGAGGAGGGAATGGTGTTCACGATCGAACCGGGCGTCTACATTCCGGGCTGGGGCGGAGTCCGGATCGAGGACGATGTTGTCGTGCAGGAAGGCGGTTGCCACGTGCTCACCCAGGCCGACCGCTCGCTGCGCGTCATACCTTCTAAGTAGTGCTCGCGCCCGGCATGCGGCGCACCGCGCAGAGGACGATGGTCTATGACACGATCGTGCGCCTCGGCGGCCACTGCACCGCCGAAGAGCTCACCGAAGAGCTCCACAAGACAAAACCAGGTTTCCCGCGCAGCACCGTTTACCGAGCGCTCGAGGCCCTGACCGCGTCAGGTTCGGTGTACGCGGCACACCTCGGCGAGGGTCCGACACACTATGAGCTGGCGAGTGGCGACCACCATCACGCGGTCTGCCAGGTGTGCGGTGGCGTCATGCACATCCAGGAAGAGCTGGTGAAAGAGCTCGAGGCGCACCTCGAAGAAGGGCACGGTTTCAAGCCCGTGCGGACCGAGGTCCTGGTCGTCGGGGTCTGCGACGATTGCTTGCGCAACCCGGCGCCTCACCCGTCGCGCCGCCGCGTGATCGACCCGCACCACAGACACTAAGGAGCGGTCCATGGAATCCAAGATCGTCGGCACTGTGATGCCGGTGCTCGAGCTGAGCATGCAGCCCAACGACAAGGTGTTCGCGGAATCTGGCGAGCTGTCGTGGATGTCGATGGCGATCCAGATGCAGACGGGTACCTCGGTCGGCGGTCAGCAGGGCGGCTTCATGGGCGCGCTGGGCCGGGCGATGGCGGGAGGCACCCTGTTCATGACCGAGTACACGGCGGTCGGCGGGCCTGGATTGCTCGCATTTGCGGCCAAGCTGCCGGGCCAGATCGTGCCGCTCGACATCGCACCCGGCCACGGCTACATGGTTCACCGGCACGGCTTCATGTGCGCGAACATCGGAGTCCAGTTCTCGATTGGGTTTCAGCAGCGCCTCGGCGCCGGGGTCTTCGGCGGCACTGGCTTTCGCATGCAGAAGCTGACCGGCCAGGGAACGGCGTGGGTCGAGCTGCATGGCGAGGTCGTGGTGTACGACCTGCAGCCCGGCAACACGCTCCGCGTCCACCCGGGCCAGGTCGGGATGTTCCAGGAGTCCGTTCAGTTCAACATCGTCACGGTGCCCGGGATCCAGAACATGTTCTTCGGGGGCTCGGGCCTTTTCCTTGCCGCGCTGACCGGGCCGGGGAGGGTGTGGCTTCAGTCGATGAGCATGCAGCACCTTGCGCATGCGATCGCGGGTTACCTGCCGAAAGCGGGTTAGTTCAGGAGGAGTTGGAGATGGCGAAATACATGGTCACCGGCTCATACACGGTGGATGGCATCAAGGGCGTCCTGAAAGAGGGCGGTACAGGCCGCCGCAAAGCCGTCGAGGCCGCGATCAAAGCGATGGGCGGCCACCTGGAAGCCTATTACTTCGCGTTCGGTGAGCACGACGTCGTCACCATCGCGGACGTCCCGGACAACGTGACCGCCGCCGCGCTCTCCATGGGCATCGCGGCCACCGGCACCGTTAGGACGAAGACCACTGTGCTGCTGACAGCCGAAGAGGTGGACCAGGCGACCAAGAAGACGCTTTCGTTTCGCCCCGCCGGCCAGTAGTTCGTGATGGACCGCTGGCTGACGTTCGATTGTTTCGGCACGCTGATCGACTGGCGCCACGGCATCCGCACCACCGGCGAGCTCCTGTTCCCAGGTCATGGTCCCGCGTTTCTCGACGCCTACATCGCCCTCGAGGCGGATGTCGAGAGCGAAGGCTCGTTCAAGCGCTACCGCGCGGTGCTAACCGACACGACGCGCCGCGCGGCCAAGCAACTGGCTCTCGACCTCAAGCCGGATGATGCGACCGCTCTCGTCTCGACGATCCCTTACTGGCCGCCCTTCGCGGACGTAGGTGCGGCCCTCGCGGACCTGCGCCGGGAAGGTTGGAAGTTCGCATTGCTGACGAACTGCGACCGGGACATCATTGCTCTCACCCAGCGGCGGCTCCCCGCGAACTTCGACGCGGTGGTCACGGCTGAGGATGTGTCGGCATACAAGCCGAGTCCGGCGCACTTCCGGTTGTTCCAGTCGACCTTCGCCTCCTCCGCGGGCGCGTGGATCCACGTCGCGCAAAGCTACTTCCACGACATTCAACCGACCTCCGAGCTGGGCATCACGCGGATCTGGGTGAACCGGCAGGGCGAAAAATCGGATCCCTCGCTCGCGGACGCGGTGATCCGTGGACTGGACGAGCTGCCCGAGACGGTGTCCCGACTAAGCAAAGTCCGCTAGGTCGACGCGCGCGCGATAGACGCGGCGGGCCGGCCCCGACTGGACGAGGCTGCCGCCGGAGTCGCGCCACACCGCCAGGTCGCCACCCGGCATCTGCACGGTGACTCTCGCGTCGACCAGGCCGCGACGCATGCATGCCGCCGCGACAGCGCTGGCGCTCGTGCCCGAGGCGAGCGTATAGCCGGCCCCTCGCTCCCAGATCTCCGCGCGCACGCGCGCGCGATCCATCACCTCACACAGCTGGACGTTGGTCCGCTGGGGAAATGCGGGATGTCGCTCGAGCAGCGGCCCAAGCTCCAAGCACCGATCCCGGGTCACAGGCTGACCAAAGACCACGCAGTGAGGGTTGCCCACCGAGACGAGGACTGCCTCGACCGGGCCGGCGCGGGTCTCGAGCTCGACCTGGTCGGGCTCTCCGTCAAAGTTCGCCGGCAGGTCAGCTGCACGGAAAGAAGGGCGGCCGATGTCGAGCTCGCTGATGATCGCAGCGCCAGTCCTCGCCAGGATCCGGATGGCGTTGGAGCGGTCGAGCGTCCTCAGGTCAAACCGCTCCGGCGCGCCGTGCTCGAGCACGGCGTGGGCGGCGGCGATGCGCAGCCCGTTGCCGCTCTTCTGGGCCTCGGAGCGGTCGGGGTTGAAGATCCGCACGCTCATGACCCTCGGGTCGAAGGCGACCAGGCCGTCAGAGCCGAGGCCGAGGTGGCGGTCGCAGAGGGCGGGCATGATGGCCACCATCTCGTCGAGCGGCCCGGGCAGGTCCAGGACGAGGTAGTCGTTGCCGAGCGCCTGGTACTTGATCAGGTCTACTTGCGACACTGTCGCAAATTCTGAGGAATTCGCCACTCCGTCCAGGGGTTGCCTAGAATTGAGTATCTGATGCGGGATCTCATTTGGCCTGCGCAGCGACTGACACACATTCCGGCCTGCTTCTGTAGCTAGCACCGGTCGTCTGCTCGCGCTCTAACTGAGCGTGCCCATTCGACCGCTTCGTTTTCTCAACCGTTCGTTCCGTATTGCATTTCTGGAGGATTGGAATTTGAGCTCTCAGACACAGACCAAGGCTTTGGTCACCACAAACTGGATCGCCGACCATGCGAAGGATTCGGGCCTTCGGCTGGTCGAAGTCGATGTCGACCCCAGCGTCTACGAGAAGGGACACATCGAAGGAGCCGTGGGTTGGAACTGGAAGCGCGACCTGCAGGACCAGCTCGCCCGCGACATCGCCCCGAAAGAGGCGCTCGCCGAACTTCTCGGCCGCAGCGGCATCACCCCCGACACAACAATCGTTCTCTACGGTGACAACAACAACTGGTTTGCCGCCTACGCCTACTGGGCGTTGAAGTACTACGGACACGAAAAGGTCCAGCTCGTCGACGGTGGCCGGGTCAAATGGGAGAAGGAAGCCCGACCGTATTCGACCGACGCGCCGTCCTATCCCGCAACGAGCTACCACTTCAAGACTTCGCCGAACGAGAAGATCCGCGCCTACCGCGAGCAGGTCCTGAACAAGCTCGGCAAGGTCGCCCTGGTCGACGTTCGCTCGCCGAAGGAATATTCGGGCGAGCTGCTCGCACCGGAAAACCTGCCCCAGGAAGGCGCGCAGCGGGGCGGCCACATTCCGACCGCGGCGAGCATCCCGTGGGCCACGGCCGTCAATACCGAGGACGGTACTTTCAAGAGCACCGACGAGCTGAAGGAGATCTACGGCGGGAAGGGCGTCGTCTCCAACCAAGAGGTGATCGCGTACTGCCGCATCGGCGAGCGCTCGGCGCACACGTGGTTCGTGCTGCACGAGCTGCTCGGCTATCCCGACGTGAAGAACTACGACGGCTCGTGGACCGAATGGGGCAGCTCGATCCGGGTGCCCATCGAGAAGTGAGCACCCCGACATCTGACAAGGGGTCCCCGCGAACTCTAGGCGAAGCCTCCGATTTCGTGGGGACAGTCGTCGACCACTCCGCGCTGAAGGTCAACCAGACCGGCATCGTGGCGACCGTGCTCGTTGCGTTCGCGGGGAGCGCGCTCTATCAGCCGCTGCTCGTGTTGATTCCGCTGCTCGCGATCGTGCTAGTGCTCGGCACATTCGCGCCGCGGCTCGCGCTGTTCAAGCAGCTTTACTTCAAAGTCCTCAAGCCGCGCGGCATCGTCAAGCCGCGGCCCGTGCAGGACCGACCGGAACCGCACAATTTTGCTCAGGGCTTGGGCGGGGTGTTTCTCGCGGTGGCGTCGATCTTCTTGATCCCGCTGCCGGTCATCGGACTGGTGCTCTCGCTGTTGGTCGCCGTGTTGGCTTTCGTCAACCTGGCGTTCGGCTACTGCCTGGGCTGCCAGATCTTCTTTCAGCTCGAGCGCAGGGGAGTTCTCAAACCCTCGTGAGTGCGCAACTCTGGGCCCTGGCGGTGGTGGGCATCGTGGTGCTCGCCGCCGCCGGCCTGGAGGCTCTTCGAGCCCGGCGCGCGCGGCGTCGGGTCCTCGGGGCAGGCCCCTCCGACCTTGCGCGCTACCTCCCCATGAATAGGGAGGAGTTACGTGCCCGCGATCCTTACATCCTCTATTTCACCGGCGAGGGCTGCACTGTCTGTCGCACGCACCAGGAACCGGCGCTCGCCAGATTGGGCGACGTGCGCGTCGACAAGGTCGACGCGGTCGCCGAACGCGGACTCGCCGATCGATTTCACGTCTACACGCTGCCCACGACCGTGGTGATGGCCGCCGACGGCCACGCGCTGCATGTGAATTACGGCTACGCGCCGGCTCCCAAGCTCGAGCGCCAGCTCGCCGAGGCGCGCGGGACGGCTCTGACAGCGACCGCGTAGCCCCTCCGGCCCGTCGGGCCACCTCCCCATCAATGGGTAGGAGTTGCCCTCTTTAATCTGATGACGTGATGCGTCGCCTCGCGCTTGCGTTCCTCGCGCTGCTGATAACCGCGGCATGCGCGCAGGACCTCGCATCGTCCAGCCACCAGGTCGTGCTCGGCGCGATCTATCCGCTGAGCGGGCCACAGGCGCCGGGCGGCAAGTCCGAGCTCGCCGGCGTACAAGCCGCCCTTCGCCTCTCCGGCGCCGACGTGCGGCTGCAGGTGATCGACGCCACCACACCGCAGTCTGCGGCCGCCGCCGTCGACACGCTGGTCAAGCGGTACCACGTCCCGGCGATCCTCGGCACCTACGGCAGCACGCTTTCCGCGGCGGCGAGCGCCCGCGCCGAGGAGCTGAAGACTGTCTACTGGGAGACCGGCGCGGTCGCCGACCCGATCACGGCGCAACGCCACTACGTTTTCCGGACTGTAGCGACCGGTGGCTCGCTGGGCCGCATGGCTGTGACCTTCACCCACAACGTCCTGCTGCCCCGCTACAAGCTGGCGAAGCCGCGCGCGGTCATCGTCCAGGTCGACGACATCTACGGGCGCTCGGTAGGGGGTGGTGAGGAGCAGCTCGCCCAGGTCATGGGCATCGATGTTGTCGACGTGATCGAGTACAACCCCAACGCCTATGACCCCGACGTGATCGCGGCCCGGCTCGCCCAGGACCGCACAGATTTCCTGTGGGACGTGAGCTACCTGGATGACGGCGTGGCCATTTGGAAGGCGGTGCTCAATCACCACATCACCCTCAAGGGCGCGATCGGCACCAGTTCGGCGTTCTGCATGCCGGCCTTCAGCGAGCGGCTGGGTCCTGCGTCGATCGGCGTATACGCCGCGGACAAGCCCGACGGCGATGTCGGCTCGGCCGCGCTTTCGGCGTCAGGTCGTGAGCTGCTTGCGCGCGCGACGGCCGCCTACTCCGGCGGATCGATGGACATCCCGGCCGTGGCGGGATTCGTGGGCGGATGGACGCTGTTGCACGACGTGCTGCCGAAGGTTGACGGCTCCGTGAACGCAGAAACTATCCGCCTGGCCGCGCTCGGGGTGGACGTGCCGGTGGGCGACAGCGTCAACGGCGGGGGTGTGAAGTTCGCCGGCGTGGGAGCGCTCGACGAGGGCCAGAACACGCGTGCCGCGGCGGTGGTTGGGCAGTGGCAGGCGGTTGGAGTGATGAAGATCGTCTACCCGCCCGCCTACATCAGCTAGGTTTCCAGCTCCTTCTGCACCAGCGTGATGTCCATCCATTGGTCGAACTTGTGCGCGGCGTTGCGGATGGTGCCGACGACCTCGAATCCCTGCTTCGTGAAAAGCGCGAGACCGGCCCGGTTGTCTTTGGCGACGCTCGCAACGATTGTCAGGTAGCCGAGTCCGCGCGCCTCCCTGGTCAGCTCTTTCAGCAGCGCGTCGCCGATTCCCCGGCCATGGTGCACGGGGTCCACATACACCAGGCACTCCACAACGTCGAAGCCGCGCTGCTTCCAGGGCAGCAGGCGAGCCCAGCCCACGACGCCCGTGTCGTCAGTTGCGACCAGCAAGAACGAACGCTTGCCGTGCATCTCCCACCACGCCTGCGCCTCCTCGCCCGAAAGGGGCTCCGAGTCGATGGTCGCGAAGGTCTGGTTCACGGCCCAGTTGTAGATGCCGACGATCGGCTTCAGGTCGTCCAATGTCGCCGGGCGGACCGAGTAGCCTTTCGCGGCTTTCAACGTCTTCGCCTTGGTCATTGCGACCATTATGCTTGCCGCCCGTGAAGCCTGAGCTGAAGACCCCCCTGCCCGGTCCCAAGGCGGCCGAGCTCATCGCGCGGGACGCCAAGGCGATGTCACCAAGCTTCACCCGCTCGTATCCGTTCGTGATGGAGCGCGGCCAGGGCTGCTGGGTCACCGACGTCGACGGCAACCGGTTCCTCGATTTCACCGCCGGCATCGCCGTCGTCACGACCGGTCACTCGCATCCGAAGGTGGTGGCCGCGATCAAAGAGCAGGCCGAGCGATTCATCCACATGTCGGGCACCGACTTCTACTACCAGCCGGAGATTGAGCTCGCCGAACGGCTTGAAAACAAGATCCTTCCGGGCACGCCGGCAAAGGTGTTCTTCACCAACTCCGGGGCCGAGGCGATCGAGGGCGCGATGAAGCTCGCCCGGTACACGACCAATCGTCAGAGCTACATCGCCTTCATCGGCGCGTTCCATGGACGGACCTTTGGCGCACTGTCGCTGACCGCATCCAAGGCGAGCCAGCGCCGGCGCTTCGCTCCGCTTCTCTCGCAGGTGTTCCACGCCCCGTTCCCGACGCCGGCTCGGAACGTGACCACCGATCAGACGGTCGAGCGGATCGAGGAGCTGTTTGCCACCGTCGCACCGCCCGAAAGCGTGGCGGCCGTCTTCGTCGAGCCGATTCAGGGCGAGGGTGGTTACCTCGTGCCCCCCGACGACTTCCTGCCCCGATTGCGCGAGCTGACAGCCAAGCATGGAATCCTTCTCGTCGCGGACGAGGTGCAGTCGGGCATGGGCCGCACCGGACACCTGCTCGCGGTCGAGCACTGGGGCGTGGAGCCGGACATCGTCTGCCTCGCCAAGGGCATCGCCTCGGGCCTTCCGCTGGGCGCGTTCATCGCGCGGGCGGAGCAGATGAGCTGGCCGCCTGGGTCGCACGGCAGCACGTTTGGCGGCAATCCCATCGCATGCGCCGCGGGTCTTGTCACCATGGACCTGCTCGAAGCCGGATTGATGGACAACGCCGCTCGCGTCGGCGCTCAGCTCCAGGACGGCCTTCGCGAGATCGCATCGAGCCACAGGAGCGTCACCGACGTGAGAGGCATCGGCCTGATGCTCGCGCTCGAGATGAAGACGTCCGAGCACGCCGCCAAGCTTGTCCAGGCGGCTTTCGAGCGGGGACTTCTCCTGCTGACTGCTGGTACCCGCGCGGTCCGGATCAGCCCGCCACTGGTGCTCAACCCTGATGAAGCCGCGACCGGCCTGGAGATCATCGCCTCAGCCCTGGATTGAGTCCCCGATGGGTTGGTTCGATGTGGCTGCGGATCGATCGTCGTTCGCCACCGCGGTTGCGTTTTTCGCACGCTGGTCGTCGATCACCTTGAGGGTGGCGTTGACATGGTCGAGGACATAAGCCTTGGAGACGTGAGCCAGCGACGCGAACTCGTTGACGAATTTCTGTGTGAGATCCGGCTTGGCCCGCGCGTCACCTGCCGCGTAGGTGAAGAGCGCGCTGTGCTCATTCGTCCACTGTGCGACCAGCGGAGCGGAAAGGGCGCCGGTGGACGACGCGAACAGCGCCGAAACGGCGTCCGCCCTGTCGGAAAGCATGGACTGGGCGACATTCTTCTCGGCGGTACGCCCCGCGATGGCGGCCGACGTGGCCATCGTCGCGAGGTAGGAATGCTCCTGCAGCATCAGGTTGGCCTGCACCCGCACGTACACCGCATGACTGGACGGGTCACCGGGATACTTGTCCGGGAACCTGCTCGCGACCTCGACCGCCAGAGCATCGCCCAAGCGCGAGCTCTGCGTATATGCACGATGAAGGTCCGCGTAGAACGCCGACACCTTGTTTGCGAAGTAGTCATCGATGAAGGCTTTGTCCTCGAGCACCTGCTGGCTTTCGAGTTGGGTGACGGGATCGAGCGGGAGGTGGCTTGCGTCACTGAGCAGCTGCGAGAACTGCGGGACGAATTTCGTCGTGAGGTTGGTCATCGCGCTCTTCGACCGGGCGTCGTCGTGAGTGACGACGCCGATCGCGTAGTCGATCAGGTCGCTGTTCTGGGTGCTCCATGCTTCCGAGATCTTCGTCGCCGTGGTGTTGCCGAAAGCGCGCCGCATGAGCTGGGTGAGATCAGCGGCGTTGGCGGTCAGCAGCGCCGTGTACGCCGCGTACTCGTCTGAGTGATTGACGGCCGCAACGGTCTCTTTGGCCGCGATCATCACCTGCTCGCCCAGGATCAGATCGAGGTGCGTGCGCAGATCGCCGGCCTGGGTCAGACCAAGATTCGCGGCAGGCGTCGGGGACGCGGAGGCCAGTGGGGCTGGACCGGGGGTCGGATCGCAACCCGCGAGCAGCAGACTGACCACCCCCAGCGCGACGGCAACCTTCAAACCGCCGCCATTGTGGGCGAACTAGCATGGTCAGGTCTTGCCCGAATGGCTCCTGGTCGACGGCTCGAGCATGTTCTTTCGAGCCTTTTATGCGATCCCGCAAACCATGCGCGGACCCGGTGGCCACATGGTCAACGCGGTGCGTGGGACGCTGGACACGCTCGCGCGATATGTCACCGATCGGCGTCCCCGCCACCTGGCATTCACCACCGATGAGGACTGGCGGCCGGACTGGCGCGTCGAGCTGATCCCGGGTTACAAGGAGCACCGCACAGGGGAGCCGATCCCGCCGGCCCTGATCCCCCAGGTCCCGATCATCCTTGCATCACTCGAAGCGGTCGGGATCGACGTGGTCGGCCTCGAGGGGTATGAAGCCGAGGACATCGTCGCCTCTCTCGCGGCGAAGGTAAAACCTCCGATCGAGATCGCGAGCGGCGACCGTGACCTCTTCAGCCAGGTTCAAGGCACCGACGTGATTGTGCTTTACCCCCAAAAGGGAGGGGTCGCCGTAGTCGACGAAGCCGAGGTGGCACGCCGCTACGCGATTCCGGGCCGTGCGTACGCCGACTACGCGATCCTGCGCGGCGATCCGTCGGACGGGCTGCCGGGGATCGCGGGGGTGGGCGACAAGAAGGCCGCGGAGTTGGTCACGAGGTATGGGTCGGTGGCGGCGATGCTCGAGGCCGGCGTGTTCCGCAACGCCAACGCCGAGTATCTCGAGAGAGCCCTCAAGGTCGTGCCCCCGGTGCGTGATCTGGCAATCAAAGTGCCGCGAGGCCGGCGCGACAAGTATCCCGAAGATGCGAAGAAGGTCGAGGAGCTGGCGAAGAAGTACGGGATCGCGAACAACTTTGAGCGGCTGGTCAAGGCGCTCAACTCACAGCCCCTCCGTCGGGCTTCGCCTGCCACCTCCCCGTAAATGGGGAGGACGCAGGTCGGCCTGTGCGAGACCTGCAAGCATTCCCGGACCGTGAAGGGCACGCGAAGCACCTTCTGGATGTGCGGGCGCTCCGCCACCGACCCGTCGTTTCCGCAGTATCCGCGGCTGCCGGTCCTCAGCTGCCGCGGCTACGAGATCGATCCCGCTAGGAAGCGGCCACCCGCATGAGGGCAACCGGCTGACCGCCGCTGAGATCGAAGGTCGCGCCGACTGTGGCGGAGCCCATCGAGATCTCGGCGACCTTGCCGCCTTCGCTCATCGCGTAGAGGTTCCGGCCGTCCGGGCTCAGGCCCACGCTCCAGATGCGCCAATCCGTGAGCGCGCGGTGCCGGACCGCGAGCGCTTGAGCATCGATCCAAACCAGGCCCGACCCGCCGGCCACGACGAGGGTGCTGCCGTCGAGGCTGACCACTGCGGCGTTGGCGCCCAGCTCCTTCGCCTCTACGTTCTTGATCAGGCCGCCCGTCGATGTCGTCAGCGCGATGTGTGCTTTGTGCACGATCTGCGGCGCGCCGTCGGCGATTCCCACCTTCGCGACCTCCCCGCTCGCCAAGTTGGCGGCGTAGACGGTCGAGCCGCCTGGGCTGAGCGCCAGCGACCACTGCATGGCGGATCCGTCCTCCGCGTATCCGGAGCCCGGAAGATCGAGGCAGAACGCGATGGGCCCGTCGAGGCTCAGCGCGTGGATGAATGGTCCCGCGTGGTCGCGCACGTACATGCTGTACAGCCATCCGCCGTTGGCGGACGCGACTCCGGACAGGCGCAGACCGCTCATGGCGTTCGCTCCGTCGTTCTTGTCGAATACGACACCGGGATCGAGGCGGCCCATGGCCAGGTCGTACCACCGCACGTAGTACGCCTTGCCGCTGACGAACTGGATCAGGTATAGGCGCCGACCGTCGTTGCTTACGGCATCGAAGTTGAAGAATCCAGCTAGGTCGATCCTGCTCTTGACCTTCAGCCCGGGGGTTTCGATCAGGAGGAAGTGAGAAGCGGACGGCAGATCCTCGCCGGTGACGTCGTAGCGCTCGATGACGAGCCACTGTCCGTTGGGCGAGAGTCCGCCCGGGACGCCGGTGAAAGTGGCGTCGGGCAGCCGGTACGCGTGCCCAAGCGCGAGCGTCGACAGGGTCGCACCCGTCTGGGGGTCGGTGTCGACCAGGGAGGTGGAGAGGATCGAGTAGAGGTGCTTCCAATCGCTCGAGGGAACCCCCATCGGAAGGCGCCGCTCCACTTTGTGGGAGCGGGAGTCGATCACCTGAACGAACTGCGAGTGCCCGGCGGAGACCGCCGCGTAAAGCTTGTCTCCGCTACCCGCCTGCGTCTGCGTGGCGCCGCACGCCGTGACCAGGATCCCAATGCAGAGCGCTGCGCCCGAGATTCGCATGTTCATCACCTCGTCTCCCTTACACCGCAGCGTGCCGAGCGGTTCGGCTACAGAGACGCTCCGAGCCGGATTGCCTGGTCCCTGGTCAGATCGCCTTCGATCCGCACGAGGGTTCCGTTGTCGTCGAAGATCAGGGTGTTGCCGGCGAGCCGCAGGGTGTCGAAGTACCGGGTGCCGTCGGCCTGGGTGAAGAAGAAGTCGTGCGGCGGTCCGGTGATCCAGTAGCCGACGTGCCCGCCGACGTTCACCTCTTCGATCGTCCCCTCGGACCCAATGGTCTTCTGGAAGAAGATCTCGTCGAACTTGCCGCGCGCTTCCATGACGAGCACCGAGACGCCCGTCAGCCGCGACGTTGGAATGCCGGCGCGTTCCGTGTAGACCAGCGCCACCTCGTCCTGGGTCGGGCCGGATGGAGGCTCCTTCAGGTACACCTCGTCCGGCTGGCCGAGCGTCGACGGGACGGCGATCTTCCACGTGACCTTCTGCTGCGCGGCTCCCAGGGTGGTCGGCGAGCCGAGATGGAGCCGCTCGCCTGTCGACCCGGAGGGCAAAGGTGAGGGGGTGGGCGGGTTGGGGACCCGCTGGATGGTCGTGTGCAGGTTGACCCACCGGGCGATGGCGTCGCGGGAAGGCGGGTACGCGGCCAGGGCGATCGCGACGATCACGAGGGCGGCGGCCGCGATGGCCAGCGGACGGCTCAAACGAGGTGATAGCCGAATCGGGAACTCCCACCCTCGCCCTTCCCGGCGAGCGGGGAGGGGCATGGAGACATGCAACCTGGGGGTTGGCGGCCATTCGATTTCCGCCGCGAGGGCGGTCAGCTGCTGCTCGAGGTCAGGCACTGGCCGCCTCCTCCACCCGAGCCTTCAGCCGAGCCAGGGCACGTGAAAGCCTCGACTTGACGGTGCCCTCGGGAATGCCTAGCGCGGCCGCGGTCTCCTCGCCGCTCAAGTCGAGGAAATAGCGGCTTGCTATGACCAGCCGATCGTCCTCGCTGAGCGCGTTGATCGTCTCGAGCAGCCGGCGGCGCTCGTCCGCCGCCACGGCTACCGCCTCGGGAGATGGGGCCGCATCCCCCGGGCGGAAGCCTTCGGTCAGGCGGAGCTCGAGCTGGTGGCGGCGGCCGGACGAACGCACGCGGTTGCGGGCCTCGTTGGCGACGATCCGCAGCAGCCAGGGCCGAAGGTCGGCCCCCGCGCGGAATCGGTCAAGCGCCCGGAACGCCTTCATGAAGCCCTCCTGCGCGGCGTCTTCGGCGTCCGCGGCCGAGCCCGTGACGACGTAAGCGGTGCGGAACGCGATCTGCTGGTAGCGCTGCACGATCTCCTCGTAGGCGGCCTTATCACCGCGCTGGGCGCGTGTGATCAGGTCTGGATCGTCCGCTGGCCGGCCCTCCATCGGAACGCATCATGTACACCAGGGGCCGCATCATGGTTCCCCTGCAACCGACTCGCCCTTTTGTGTGTTGAGGAGGCAGATGGAGGTTACGGAGCGCGTCTTCGAGCGCCTGGTCCGCGACAACCAGGACCGCATCTACGCGGTGAGCCTGGCCCTGACCGGCAACAGGCACGACGCCGAAGAAGTTGCGCAGGACACATTTCTGCGGGCGTACCGGGCGTTGATGACGTACCCACCGGACCGGGTGCGCGAGCTCAAGCAGAAGGCGTGGCTGCATAGGATCGCCGTCAACGTCTTCCGCAACCGCGTGCGAGGGACTCGGCCACGCCTGGTGGAGTTGAACGGCAACGAGCCCGACCGTGGAGAGGGCCCGGAGGCGGACGTCATCCGGCGGGCCGAGATCGACGCGCTGGTCGCCCGCGTGGCCTGCCTGCCGCTGCGCTATCGGGAGGCGGTCGTGCTCCGGCACGTCCATGAGCTGTCTTACGCCGAGGCCGCCGAGGCGCTGGGCCAACCCGTCGGGACGGTCAAGGCCAACGTGCATCGCGGATTGAAAATCCTGAGAGGAGATGACCATGTCGACGGCGATCTATGAGGTGAAGCGCCTGGCCGACGTCAAGGCGCCGGCGGGCTTTGCGGAGCGTGTGCTGGCCCAGGTGGGCGCGGCCGATTCATATGCGGTTTTCGAGACGGTGCTGGGGCATGTCTACGTCGCCTGGAGCCGGTTCGGCGTCTCGGCGGCGATGCGCAGTAAGTCGGCGGCCGAGTTCGAGGAGTGGTTCCGCAAGGACGTCGGGCGCCAGCTCGTCCGCGTCGATCCGCCCGAGGACCTGGCAGCGAAGATCGAGGAGCAGCTCGACGGCAAGCGGCGCCTTAGGTTCGACCTTCGCGGCCTGACGCCGTTCACCCAGGCTGTCTTGATGAAGACGCAGGAGATCCGGCGCGGCGAGGTCCGGCCGTATGGATGGATCGCGCGCGAGATCGGGCATCCCGCGGCTGTGCGCGCGGTCGGGACAGCGCTCGCCAACAACCCCATCCCGTATTTCATCCCGTGCCATCGCGTGGTTCGTACCGATGGGATGATCGGCAACTACGGCGGCGGTGGACCCGAGGCGAAGCGCTCGATTCTCACGCTGGAGGGCGTTCAGCTCAAGCGGTTGGAGAAGCTAGCCCACTCCGGGCTGCGTTACGAGGGGGTGCGCAGCACCAAGATCTTCTGCTTCCCGACGTGCTTTCACGGCCGGCGGGTGAGGGAGGGGAACTTTGTCTTCTTCCACGACGAGTCGGAAGCGCGTGCGGCGGGCTACCGGCCGTGCAAGGATTGCCGCCCGGCGGTGGCCTAGTCTTCCAGCGGCGCGACGCTGGCGGCGAGAGGCGCGCCTCGCCGGTACATCCGATGCGATCGCGAGAGGCCGCCGTCGAAGTTGATCGCCTTGCCGCCGTGATAACGCGCCGGAACCGCGTTGCGGTGCGGGGTGTGTCCGAAGACGACCCGGCGACAACCGGTGTGCTGCAACCAACGTTCGAGCCGTTCGGGCTGCGTCGCGAAGACGCCCTTGCCGCTCATCACCTCCCATAGGAGGTGGGCGTCGCCTGCCTCCAGGACGAGGCTCGCCTTGGAGTTGATCGCGTTCACGGGATCGGATTCGTAGTTGCCGAGCAACATCCGATAGTCGTCGTTGCCGCAATGCTGGACGAGCGTGCCGTCGCGCAGCTTGATCATCAGGGGACGGGTTTTGAGCCACTCCTGCAGAGGTTCATCGGCGCGCAGCTCGTCGAGGTCGTGCTGGTGGCCGCCGATGCTGATGAAGAAGCCGATTCGAGTGGGATCTTGCAGCGCCCACAGCATCGCGACCTCGTGATTGCCGAGGATGACGTCGGTATTCTGGCGGTCGCGCGCATAGCGCAGACACCCGACGCCGAACATGCCGTAGTCGACGAGGTCGCCCAAGAAGATCGTGCGCCACTCGCTCGCTGGATATGGCTGGAGGGCGGCGGCGAGGCGCTCGATGTCGCCGTGGACGTCGCCGACGATCAGGACAGGCAGATCGTCCGCGGCCATCTCTCAGTCGATCCTAGCCGTGGGTCCGGAGGGGGTTGGGTAAAATTCCGTAGGCGCATAGGGGCGTAGCTCAGTCTGGTCAGAGCATCGGTCTCCAAAACCGAGGGCCGAGGGTTCGAATCCTTCCGCCCCTGCCAATTTTCTTGACGCGCGAGTAGCGCCGCACGGGGCCTCGTTCACCAAGTAAGAACCCATCCTTGGTGGACCCAGGAGGCCCCTCATGAGCAAGCGGATCACGACCCGTTGGTATATCGGCGCGTGGATCGTCTGGCTGATCGCGCTCGTCGCGATGTTCGCCATGTCCCGTGGAGCGCAGGCGAGCAGCTCGGCGCCACCCGACGCGGTGGTCGCTTACGTGGTGCTGGCGATCGCCGGCATCGTCACTCTCGTCATGTGGATCGGCGCTCTGATCAGGCTGGGGCAGCAGCGTGCGTGGGGCTGGTTTGCCGCGGTCCTCGTCCTGCACCTGGTCGCCCTGGGCATCGTCGGCATGGTCGCGTACGCGATCGCGGGGCCCGACGACCAGACAGAAGTGGTGATGAGGCCGACCGTCACCTGACCATTCGCGGTTCATCCCTCCGGCGGCTGGCCGGCTCCTCGCGGGGTCGGCCAGCGTGTTTCAGTGCCTTCGTAGAATCAAGCGACCCAGCTAGACTCCCTTGGTCTGGTCCGGCTCGGGGTCGAGGAGAGGGCCGCTAGCTCAACTGGCAGAGCGCCGTGCTGATAACGCGGAGGTAGGTGGTTCGAGTCCACCGCGGCCCACCACATCTTGAACTCGAGTTTCCAAGTAGACCTGGTACGAAGCAATAGCACAGCGCTTGCATGCCGGCTCTTACCGCAACCAAAGCCCGACCGAAAGCGCCAAAACCGACAGTGACCGCGTGAGCCCGATGAGGCAAATCGTCGCTGCTACGTGTCTCGGGTTGTGTGTTCTCTCTCTCTGTCACTGTCGCATTAAATCGGTGGGGCCTAGCGACGCGACCCGCGGGAGGTGTCGGCCAGGGATCTGAGGATTGGGGCTTGACTGCGGAAGCAATGAGATGGTATGCCGCTCAGCTGGCCCCTGGTCGGGGCTGCAGTCGCAGGATTGGGTTTCGCATTCCCCCACTAGCGATCGCCGCGGCAGCGATCTTGCTGCCCGCGGTCTTTATCAGTTGGTGGGTCGGATTCATACGCCGTATTCGCCAGGGAAGGCTGTTTTCATTCCCCGTCGGATTCCAGAAACAGTGAGCTGGTGCTTGGTACTCGGGCTCCTGATTGGTGGCGTATCGCTAGCGAAGCCGCCCTAGCAAAGCGTTCGGAAACTTTCGCCTCGCACGTGAAGCTGGCGCTAGGGACCGCCATCGTGCGGTGCCAGCGAGCAATAGTTTTGGCTGATGGACGGTGACCCCCGCGAGTCGACATGATCTCGAGAAGTCAGGCGAGGACTCCGAAAACAGCTCCAAGGAGGAGTAAGAACACTCCCAAGCCACCACACTCCCAAGCCACCACACCAATATCTACGTACAGACCAAAGCCGGCTGTGGTTCAGGTCACCGCGACCAACAACCGCCCCGGGAGCGACTTCGGCTTCCACGCCGCAAACAGCAAGGTTCCGCCTCACAAGATGAAGATGACTCCTCCACCTCGCTGACCTTCCACGGCTCGAAGTATCGTAACCCGCGCTGAACCCGACGTCGGACTTATCAGCGTGCCTTTGGGGCACCGGCGGCGAGACCCTAGGAGGAGGAGGCAGATGCAAGGCGTACCCGTTCGAGCGCAGCCGGTCGAGATCGAGGGCTTCTAGGGCGGCGCGGTGGAAGCCGTGCCGCAAGAGCGGTGCTGCCGTTCGGCGGTTAATCCCCGCTTTCGTCGTCTCCACATCGAACCAGCTGGAGCTCGGCCCATGCCAGTCGTCCGAAACATTCGGTCAGTCCTCCCACCCTGTTGGGCTTTAGTCCTGGACATAGGGCGGTATGCGGATTGCCGCATCCTTCTTGACGGAGTACACCAACAACGGAGTCAGGCTGAATGTTCCAGCCAGTGAAGTTGTCGGGGATTTGTCGCGAACGGCTTCGGGTCGCGCACCTCGAAGAGCGAAACCAGCTGACCATTGCAAGTGGCTCGCTGGCGTGCTCGACATCGAGAACGGGGTGACGAGCTTGCGTAGCAACATGCGACCGACTACAGGTCATTCCCACCCACAAACTTGGCGAGAGACGATGGACTGGGTTGAGTTGCTCAAGCATCTGATCTCTAGGCACGCGCAAGATCCAGCGGAACTTGAGGACTTGGACCAGTTCGCGGATGGCACCATCGGTCGGCGGAGGCATGCCGATGCCGTTCACTCGAAGCTTCATGCGATCAGCGGGATGAGTCAAGCGACAGCATTACCGATACAACTCAGCGATATGGCGCCTTCGCCTTCGCCAGCGTCGTTCCGGCCAGACAGACGCACCGATATCCGATCCCAGCGCAGTCCTCGCGTCCAGAACCTACATAACTCTTAAGTTTTGCAACGCCGCCAGCAAGACGTGGGGCGCAACATGTCTTCGAGGCTCATTTGCGACAGCTTCGACGGTGGGGGCCGAGTTTGCATCAGAGGCTCCTCGGCCCTCACCTTCGCGGTTCCAACCGGGGGCGAGAGTCGTTGGTCTCCATCCCTGCGCTCTCGCCTCACCTCTGGATTCGTAAAGGGGGGTTCAGAACGTCCACAAGACTGCCAAGGCAAAGCTCCCATTGACTTCGGGCCGCGCAAGCCTAGGGTTACAGATGGAAGAGGGCTTTGCTATGCCCGCGTTTTGAGAACTGGGGAGCGTCTTATGAAGAGACTTAGTCCGACCTTCGCCGCGATAGGCGCGGTGCTGCTGATGTCGATCCCAGCTCAGGCCAGCGGAGTGGCCAACGGCCATAGCACGCTGACCTTGGACTGCGGCCAGTTCGGGACCGTGACCGTCAGTGTGAACAACGCCAATGGAGGAAACGGCCAGGGCGGTTTCGGTGCCGCGCAGGTGGTGGGCACCACCGGCACGCACGGGATGCCGACGGCCTTCACGTTCGGCCTCTTCGACGTGACCACGAGTAAGTCGATCTTCTCGGGCACTCAGGTCCAGGGCCGCGGCAACTCGCATCCCAACCAGGCGACGACACACTGCACCTCCACCCTGACGGGGACTGCCTCGGAGCTCGGCTTCATCGGGCCGCTGCCGCCGGGAGTTTCTGCGACGGACACCCTGCAAGAGACCATAGATGTGACGGTAATCATCCAGAACTGACGGCGATCCAACTTAGCCGAAGTGATTGTCAGGGCCGCGTACCGGGTAGGCCGGCCACTGTGCAGACTGGATAGATTCCGGCATCGGGGCCGGATCGGAGTGGTGATACGGGGCGGCTGCTCGCTTTGGTCAAGACCAGACATGCAATCCCCCGCTGGGTCGGATCAGACACCATGCGGCGGCACCCGTCACCACAGTTTCTCATCGAAGTTGGGACGATTTGCCGTGACTCCAATGGTTGCCGCTGCAGGGGTAAGCTGCGACACAGATGGTCGCGTCCCGGGACTGCTGTAAAAGCGAAGCCGTTTCTCCGCGCGGCGTCAGCATTCTAAGCGGTCATCTCCACGGATGATTGCGCGCGCTTCGCGG